>CENU01197791.1_pt1 | contig 21767 bp, 27 predicted proteins | sample 361331 | NCBI WGS metagenome assembly CENU01 (sample SAMEA2619766, study PRJEB7988) | marine metagenome | isolation source: saline water (ENVO:00002010), including | reverse complement strand
CGTGACACCGGAGGCACAGATGACACCTGCGGTTGCGCAGCAAGCGCCATCACCCATGAGTGAGGCAGTGTTGTCGCGGAATGCGGCGCCTCCTGCGGCTGCTGAAATTGTGTTGAGCAATTCACCAGCCCGCGGTACAGAAGCTAAAAATAAGACGGCCGGAAAAGCGGTAAATGAGGCGGTTGACGTAAAGTTAGCTAAATTGGAGGCAGAGCTATCTGGGCGAGAAGCGCACAAACCACGGAGCGGCGAGTTAGTTAATAAAGGTGAAAAACTAGAGACTAAGGTGATCAGAGGTCTTGAGCTAAAAGACGCGCATGTCCCACAGCGTAGCGCGGAGACTTTGACCGCTTATTTGCCCATTGCTGACGATATAACTGCTTCAAAGCCTACCGACGGCAAGGCCATTAGTGGGGAGTTTACTTATCACTCAGAGGCACGCGTTTCCAGCGGAGTTTCAGCTGATAGGTCTAGTTTTGATTCAAAGGTGATGGCGAATAACTCGACTGACCGAGCGTCACTATCGGCTGGAGGCGCAGGTTCTGCCTTTACCGCCGCCATTGGTAAGCAATTAATTGACAAGATAAGTGCGGGAACTGAAAGGGTTAGGCTTGTTCTTCATCCAAAAGAACTAGGTGTTGTAGATGTCACCATGGATGTTAAAAATGGGAAAGTTGACGCGATTCTTGCTTCAGCTAACCCGGTAACAAGAGAAATGCTGGGAGACAATTTGGGACGCCTGAGGGAGTCGCTGATGCAGGCCGGCTTTGATTCTGGAGATGTGGAGGTGAGTGACCGTCCAGCGAGTGATGGCTCTTCAGACCAGAAGGGAGCCGCCCCGACTGCAATGCAATTTGTTGACACTGACGGCGCGGTCAAATCTAAAGACGAGATAACCGAAATCGACCTTTTTCTCGACTCTGATGAAATAGATTTTTGGGTTTAGGTTAAAAAGTAAATTCGTGAGGAGCTGAAAATGGCAGACGAAGACAGAGCGGATGAAACGGGCAGTGTAGGACGATCACGCCTAGTGACTCTGACGCTCGCAATTGTTGCTGGAATCATCCTAATTGTCCTTATTGTTGTTACCACAATGTATTTCACGGGTTTCTTCTCGGATGACAAGAGCACGGAAGTTGAAGAGACGATATTACAGCTTGAAAAAGAGGCTGAGGCGACAATGCAGAGGGCCCAAGAGTTAGCGCTTGGACCCAAAAAAGAAACTCTCACGGCTCCCGAGCTCAGTCGATTTGAAAATACGTATTTCGAGATTGATCGGAAGTTGGTGGTGAACATAAGAAACTCTAGAAAAGTGATGCAGGTGCAGGTTGCAATCATGACGCATTACGATGAACGAGTTGTTGCGAACCTTGAAAAGCACGCGCTCTCGATTAGATCGGAAATGCTCGACATTATGAGTAGAGTGGAAGAAGCAGCAATCGAGCAACCGGGGTTCAGAAAGGCGCTAGCGCATGACCTGCGCCTCGGAATAAATTCTGTGTTGGAAAAGTATGAAGATTTTGGTGGTGTTGAAGAGGTGCTCTTTTCTGAATTCGTTATTCAGTAAGCGACGGGAGTGAAGGTATGGTTACCGATGGAAGACAAATATCTGACGAAGAATTGAGTGCGCTTGTGTCTGATCCTAGTTCTTCAGCTAGCAGCGATTCGGGCTCAGACCAGTCTTTTTTAGACGGCGCAGACCACATTCGCCCTCATAATCTAGTCACTGAAGACACCACTATAGGAATAAACTTAGCGGCAATCGACATGATCAATGAACGTTTTACGCGTCATGTCCGTTTGGGGCTCCTCGAAGTATTGCGGACTAGCCCAAGAATCACATCGGACCGTGTAAGAACAATTACCTTTGGTGAATACGTGCAAACGCTTAAGGCTCCGCTGTCGGTAAATACAGTGAGAATGGCGGGTTTAAGGGGTACATCATTGGTTGTGATTGACCCCAGTGTAATTTTTGCTGCACTGGATAATTTCTTTGGTGGTTTTGGCAGAGGGATTGACGGCTTGCCGCCTGGTCGCATGTTTACTCCGACCGAGAACCGAATCATCAATATCATGTTAGAGGTTATATTCTCCTCGATTAAGGAGGCGTGGGCTCCCGTACTGGATCTCAAATGCGAGCAGGTAGGTGCAGAGATAAACCCACAATTCGTGCAGATCGTCGATGAAAACGATTTGGTGATTTGCTGCCATCTTGAGGTGGAGCTTCTCGGAAAAGAAAAGGGCTCGATTGACGTCATCTATCCGTTTTCGTCGTTGAAGCCAATAAGAGACGAGCTTCGTGGTAGGGTGCAGGATAGCGAAGATCCTGGTAGTGACCACCGCAAATGGGCTGTGGACTTATCCGCGGCCGTATCTGATGCCGAGTTGGATCATAAAGTGACTATCGGTGAAATTGATCTCACTTTTGGTGAGTTAGACAATCTTTGTCCTGGCGACATAATTCCCGTGCGGTTATTTGATGATGCGCGGCTTTCGGCTGATGAAATCCCGTTATTTACCGCTGAGGTTGGGTCTTCCAATGGTTCAGCTGCAATAAGGATCAAAGATCGATATCAATTAGATAAGCCTCAATCAGAGGCATAGACTAAATTAAAATATCAAGGAATCGATATGTCGGAAGAAAGTGAAGAAGTGGTCGCCGGTGCGACTGACAATACTGATTCGGTGCCAGTTCTCGATGCCATTGTCGATGGCGATGTATTAAAAAGTGTTCCGGTAACTTTGTCCGTAGAGGTTGGAAGGACGCGAATGAAGATCAGAGATCTGCTTCGTCTCAAACAAGGTAGCGTGATAGAGCTTGAGAGAAGCGCAGGCGAGCCACTCGATGTTTTGGTGAACAATACTGTTGTCGCTCAAGGTGAGATTGTTCTCGTCAATGAGCGTTACGGGGTCCGCCTTACTCGCGTTTTGCCAAGTGAAGATCGAGTAGAAAAGCTCTAGATCCGTGAGTGAGCTGGATGTAGACCTTTTTAGGTGGTTACTAGGTATATTAGTCGTCGCGGGTGCCTTGCTCGGGCTATCTTTGTTTTTAAGGTCGCGATTTTTGCCAAGTGACAGCAGCGATGTACCCAAAGTGCTAAACAGAGTTGCAATTGGTAGGCAACAAGAACTGATAGTCATAAGCTTCAGGGACGAAGTTTTTTTACTAGCAGCGACTAAAAACTGTATCAGCAAAGTCCACTCGTTTGATTCGGATGCGGAGCCACAAGAAAGTGAAACCACCTCCTTTTAGAAACATTTTTTTAGTTCTTTTTGCTGTTTGTCTATCGAGTCCTGCATTCGCACAGACGGGGGTACCAATTTTTAATGCCGTACAGGATGCGACGGGAAATACAGAGTATTCAGTAACGCTTCAACTTTTAGCGCTGATGACGTTTTTGACGATTTTGCCGTCGGTGCTACTAATGATGACTGCTTTTACAAGAATTATCATTGTGTTATCGCTGTTACGGCAAGCATTAGGGACCGCTCAGACGCCTCCCAATACAGTGTTGTTGGGGCTTGCCTTATTCCTAACGATTTTTGTTATGGAGCCAACGTTTCGATTGGTTTACGAGCAAGCATTTATTCCTTACTCCGAAGGCCAATTGAGCTTCGAGGACGCATTGATGGTTGCGCAAGTGCCCGTTAAGGAGTTCATGTTGAGTCAGACACGCGAGCAGGACTTGGCGGTTTTTGTTGCTATGTCAGACAACATGCAGATAAACCAACCCATGGATACCCCGCTCACAACACTCGTTCCCGCATTTTTGACGTCGGAATTAAAGAGCGCGTTTATTATTGGCTTTATGCTTTACATACCCTTCATCATTATCGATCTTGTGGTAGCGAGCATCTTGATGTCTATGGGGATGATGATGCTCTCTCCCATGATTATTTCCATGCCATTTAAGTTGCTACTATTTGTTATGGTGGATGGCTGGAATTTGATTATGACCTCTTTGTCTAATAGTTATATATAGCGGGCATTGGCGGGGCTCTGGAATATGGATACCGTAAATGTTTTATCGCTCGGAAGAGAGGCGGTTTGGGTTGTTATATTGGTTGCAGGGCCCGTATTGCTTGCGGCTCTTGCCGCGGGCTTGATAATTGGTGTTTTACAAGCTGCCACGTCAGTTCAGGAAATGACGCTAAGCTTCATACCTAAATTGGCCGTTTTAGCTTTTGCCCTGCTCATCTTTGGCGAATACCAATTAAATACACTTGTTGAGTTCTTCTCCTCAGTGTTTGATCGCATTCCGGCCGCTTTGGATGAATGAATATATTTCTTGACGACTTTGTTGAGATATTTTTCACGGGATTACTTCCGTTTCTAAGGATTAGCGCTTTGTTAGTCGCTGCGCCACTTGTTTCACTCCAGGTGGTATCAGTGAGAATCAGAGCCGTTTTGGCGTTTACGCTTACAGTAGTTATCTTTCCCCAGCTGGAGCTGCCCGTCATAGATCCCTTGTCAGCGGGGGGGTTAATGCTAATTTTGGGAGAGATCCTTGTCGGCTTAATCTTTGCAACGGTTTTGATCGTGGTGAACGCCGCGCTTGTCACTGCGGGCCAATCCATGTCGATGAGTATGGGGCTTGGAATGGCACAAACAGTAGACCCCAATGCTGGACAAGTTCCAGTTTTATCATCATTTTTGCTTGTTATGAATACGCTAATTTTTCTCGCGATTGGGGGGCACTTGATGTTATTCCAGTTAATTCTCGAAAGTTTTAATGCGATTCCCATCGGATCTGATTTAAATATCGCGGCGATATCGCTGAGAGTAGCCTATTGGGGGGGGATGGTTTTTCTCGGCGCGGTACTTGTTGCCCTTCCGTTGATTCTTTCAATGTTGCTCGTAAATTTATGTATCGGCGTGATTACAAGAGCAGCCCCAGCGTTGAATATTTTCGCAGTTGGGTTTCCTGCGATGATCATAGTGGGTTACGTGCTTCTACTAATTTACTTAGTTAACGTTGGCACAAGAGTAGAGTGGCTTTGGTTCGAGGCCTTCCAACAAACACAAATAATCTGGGATTAAAATTTGGCGGAAAATTCTGACGACAGCCAGGAAAAGACTGAAGAACCCACGGAGCGAAAAATTTCCAAAGCTCGTGAGGAAGGACAGATTGCGAGGTCGCAAGAAGTGGCAATCGCGGCATCAGTGATTATTGTCGCTGCCTATTTGTTTGTTTTCGGTACACAAATCTTTAGTCGGCTCAGCGATGTAATGATTGATCTCTACACGTTCGACGCGGCCCTTTTATCTGACCAGAACCTGATACTTACTGCTCTCTATGTATCGATAGAGAGGGGTTTAGTTGCGATATTACCGCTAATGGCTTTTGCGCTACTCACGGTTCTCGCTTTCTCTGGTTTAGTAGGAGGTTATAACTTTAGCTTTAAGGCAGTTGCGCCAAAATTAAACAAATTAAATCCGCTCACTGGGTTGAAGCGGATCTTTAGTATGAGAAGTATTGTTGAATTACTCAAAGCGCTTCTTAAGTTTTTATTGGTTGGTGGCATAGCCTTTTTACTGATCGCAGAGTCTGTGGATGACTTTGCTCAAATCTCGCTTATGTCGCTTAAACCTGGGTTAAGTAGCTCTGCGGAGATAATAGCAGCAGCTTTCTTCATCGTGGCCTGTGGCTTGATTGTTATTGCGGCGATTGATGCGCCGTATCAGATATACCAGCACTCTCAGAAGCTAAAAATGTCCTTAAAAGAGGTTAAGGACGAGAGAAAAGAAACCGATGGTTCACCAGAAGTTAAGCAAAAGATTCGCGAAAAGCAGCGCCAAGCATCATTTGCGCGGATGATGGAGGCGGTGGCAGACGCAGATGTCGTAATTACGAACCCAGAACATTTTGCGATAGCGTTATCCTACGACCCAACTGCGGACGAACCTCCAAAGGTCGTTGCGAAAGGCGTTGATTTGGTTGCACTGCGTATAAAAGAGCGCTCCAAAGAGGAAGGTGTTCCTCTCTTTGAATCCCCAATGTTGGCGAGGGCCTTATATTTTACGACGGAGCTCGATCAGTTTATCCCAGAGCCTTTATTTGAGGCAGTCGCTCAGGTAATCGCTTATATTTTTAATTTGAGTACGGCACAAAGTGCAGTAAAAAATAATAAGCCTACGCCACGTGTGCCGGACGACATGTTATTCGATTCGGAAGGCCGTTCCGCGGAGATCTTTGAGGGTTGAGAGTTGCTAGAGGTGAGATCAGGGGGCATTAATTGAATACAAAAGACGACAATGGCGGCAGTCAGATCGGTGCAGGGTTTTCAATCGAAGACGGGGTAAAGCTTACTGAGGCCTATGAGACGCTATGTACCGAAAATAACAATGTTCTAATTATCTGTGATGACGAAGATCACTTAGATAATCTTTTCATGGAATTTTATAATGCCGTTAAAGAGGACGGCGGCCTTTTTACACATCGTCTACTATCACCCACGCTGGAAGAGTTTACGGCGTTGGTCAACAAGCTTGTTGGTCAAGTGACTATTGAGCAAGCACTCGATAACAAGTCTTCACTCAAGCACGTGATTTTCGTTCCAGATGTGGTCAGAGAAACACAGTCAGAGTGGGCGGCTTGCGAATCAGCACTGAGTGCAATTCCCGGGGTGCAAGTACGAATGGTATCGTGCGCAAGTCGAACAGCTCTCGACATGAATTTGTTATACCCCTCATTAAAGAAATCGGCCTGCGAAATCATATTTTTCGACGGGCCTCTCCCCAATAAGAAGCTTGAAACAATGCGAGGCGAAGACACAGAGGATTGGGCCGACGGCGTCCCTATCTATGAATCGCTCTCTGAGCAGATGCCGGTGTGGGACAGATCATCAGAGAATATTTCTGTGAGCTCAGATCTGGCTGAATCGAGGTCGTTGACTACCCGGTTTATTTCATTTGCTAGTACGCCAAGCATTGTATTTTTAATGACCTTTAGTTTTGTTCTGTTTGTATTGTGGTCTGAATACATCGTTTTGCCAGATGTCATTAGAGACACTGTTCTGTACTCTAGCGAGATATTCTTGAATTTCTGGAATGACTTCCTTGCAAGGGTTAAAAGTCTTTAATCAATTTCGAGGCTGTTTTGATATCGGGCGAAGCGTGAAACAGCTACTAAGTATGGGAACGTTACGGGAGGATATATGGATAAAACGACCCCCTCGGATGAAACAGTGGTTACTTCCAGCGCTACAGAGAGTAATACGGTGATAAGCGAAGATTCAACTGCGAGTGAGAATACTGTGGCCTCTTTTGAGCTTTTGGAGGCGCAGCTCATAGCGCGTCAGGTTGCTGCAATGGAGGGCCAAGTAGAAAAATTTGTATTTCGAACCTCCCTGGCGGCAGTGGTCGCAATCCTCTTTGGCGGCATATTGTTATTTGCTGCAAGTGGAAGGTTAGCTGGGGAGATAGATAATATGCAGGCGGCCAGTCTCTCTATTACCAAGAGGATCGTAAACCTCAACGCATCACTCGATAAATTGACGCTGTTGGAGCAGAAGATCGATTTGCTGGAGCAGAGTAGCGCCCTTTTCGAAAAGCGATTCATTGAGCTTGTTCAGGCTCAGAAAAATACGTCAGCAGTCATCGAGTCTGCCGTAGCTAACTTACAGCAACCTCCATCGGCTGAGTTGACGCCAGCACCTATCGACTTTAGCGACGTGGAAAGGCAGCTGTCGCTTTTGACGGCGGCTAACCTTCAGCTTCAACAGGTGATAGATGCGAACAATAACGACATAAATCGGAACATGGGCAAGCTATTGGACTTACGTGATGACGTATCTCAACTGATTGATATTGAAAAGCGTGGTTTAGTTGAGTTGTTGGAGGCGCAGGTCAGGATACAAACTGATGGATCTAGTCGCTCAAATCCCGCAACTGGTGAAACTGATGTCGTATTTCCCGTCTTAGAGCCTTGAATTTATGCGGCTGAGCGCGTCGCAGGTAAACAGGCCTCGAAGTCTGCAGGGTTAAATTGGGTCGACTGGCAAATGGTAATGATGCAACTTCGCAAACTCGCTATATTGTCGTCTCTGTATTCGTCAGTCTTGCCAATATCATAGGCCAGCTCATAGATGCGGTCACAAGTGCTGTGTGGCAGGTAACTCTGGAAGTCACCGCGAAGGATTGACGTCACTCTGGGGTTTTGCACTTGAGCCTGCGCTTTGCCATCTCTACCGTCACTGATCCCCTCTGAGATGAGGTCCTTTACGTGTTGTCGCAGTAAGGCTAAGTAGATATTCCGATCTGATCCAAGTGTGGGATATTGATTTGAGGACCCATTGGCAAATTGAACCCAAGCATCCCACAGTGCCTGACCGTCTAGACCACAAAAGATTTTTATTTCGTTGTTCTCTGCATTGGGTTCGCTACGAGCTTCCTGTCTTGTAAAGAGTTGTTTTTCAAACTCGTTGAGTTTGATGATTAGATAGACGAAAAGTCCCAGGAGAATAGAGCATAGCATCGCCACAACTGCGAGTATGAGTGATTCGGCGTTCAATAACTTCTCCTATTATTTTTATTGCGGGATGTTTACCCTGCATCTTTCTGAGATAGGAATTGCAACAAATTACATTCTCCTCGCGCGTTTAGGTCAGCAAAAACCATTTTGCCTATCTCATGGGCAACGCTCTGAGCTTCTTCCGCGCCTATGCGACTAGTTTGGTAATCTGCACCTAAATTGTACATCCTCGTTGCGTATACTTTCGGCACCCAAGACCATACTCTACCTGTGGAGCCAGTTAGCTGATTAAAACCATCATGATCAGCTCGTGGTGCCTTTGCACCGCGGTAAGAGGTACCCTGTCGTGCTTCCTCAGCATTTGCACCTTGAACAAAAATCTTGTCAAGGTTGATACGGCAGCGCGTGGCAATCCTAGCGATGAACATCCGTTCGATCGGCACCGATAGGTTCAACGACGAGCATCGCTTGAAGTCTGATACGGCTTTGCTCTTTGCAGTGGACGTTTTATTGCGTTGAAACACAGTTCTAGTTCTCAATAAGTAAGAGATGTTCTCAGAATATTAACAGCCCCACTAAGGATTTGGCTCACTCGCGACTCTGTAACATCTAGAATAGCGCCAATTTCACGCAAATTCATTGACTGGCTGTAGTAAAGGGAGAGCACCTGCTGCTCTCTTGTCGTTAGATTTGAGATTTTTTCAGTCAAAACCTCCAACATTTCTTCCCTCTCAACAGCCTCTTCTGGAGCTGGGGTTTTATCTAAAAAAGAAGTACCGCCCTCTTCAAGCTCTTCATATGAGGAAGCATTGAAGTGGTTTTTACGGGATCGTTTTCTATGGTACTCGTCGACAGTAATGCCCAGCTCTGCTATCAACTCGGGCGTGGTTGGGGGTCTTCCCACTCTGCTCGTAAAGGTCGCTACCGCATCTTCCTCAGATTTGACATTATTGTTGTCATTACGAGACAGAGGCGAACGTTTTCTGACCTCATCTAAGATGGCACCTCTTATCCTAGAGCTAGCAAATTTCGCGAGGTCATCCCCCCTGGCGGGGTCGTAACTTTTTGCTGCCTCCAGTAATCCGACCATCCCGATTTGCACGAGCTCCTCCAGATCAACTGAATCAGGAAGTCTCGCTTTGAGGTGAATAGCGGTTTTGTGGACTAAGCCAATGTGCTCCAGTACCTGCTGCTCAGAGGTAATGGTGGAGCCACTATTTTCTAGGTACTCTTTATAACCCTTGAGCATGGCATTTCACTTATTGCCCGGAGCAAATGTGACCCCGGCGTCGCTTTCAGTGACGTCTTCTTGAAGCAGCATGTCTGCGAGCGACTTGATGTCTTGAGAAAGGTTGCCGTTGGGAAATAGATTAACTGCCGGCACACCTTGCCTCGCTGCCTCAAGAATATCCTTATCAGTCCTAATCCCCGTAGAGTAACCTAGCCTTAGCCCCAGAAACTTCGAAGTTACGCCATCGATTTTGCCATGTATACTTTTGGCTTCTTGCTGGCTTCCCACCCTAACCGGTGTCAATTTGACGTCTGAGAGATTATATTCATGTTGCAGGACTTTGAACGTGGCATAGGCGTCCGCTATTGATGCTGGCTCGTTTTGAATCAGCAACAACTTGGTGTCACATGCTGCAAATAAGAACGTCACGTTATCGCTAATACCGGCCGCAGTATCCACCACCAACAGATCGCAGTCGTCCAGCTCGGAGACTGCATGAATTAGCCCCAGTAATTGAAGTCGCGTCAGGCTACTAAGGGCCGTTGATCCGCTTGAGCCTGGTATCAGTTTAACCCCATGCTGAGACTCAACAATGATATCTGCGAGTGATTTGACTCCCGCAAGCACATGCGCATACGTATATTCAACTCGTGCATTCAGTAGGATCTGCGCGTTGCTCAGGCCTAAGTCACCATCCAGGAGAGCCACCCTAAGACCGCGGTTGGCTAACTCTACCGCGAGATTGACGGCCACAGTTGTCTTTCCAACCCCGCCTTTACCGCTGGTAATACCTATCACCTTCATTTTGCTAATACTCCAAGGGGTTCAAACGGCGACTGTTGTCCCAGCACAACACACTCGTTTGATAGATCGTCTGGCGCATTATTTAATAGCCCTACGCACCCTGGCTTTCGTGTCGCATATTTTATCAACGCACCGATGTCTTCTTCAAAGTTTGCAACCACATCATGCATGTTACCCTCAAAACTTGATGTAATCCCAGCTTTAGATTGTATCGCCGGTTTAGCGGCACCAATGTCTAGATCGAGTCCTGGATTGTGTGTTGACGCAGCGCTGCGATTATTTATCTCAGACTTTAGGATATTTGAAAATAAACTCTCTTGGACCGCAACGTTCTCGATATTTGGCGTCTCATAGCGATCAAGCCGCTCACTCAGGGCGTCTAATTTTTTAGCAAGCATGAGAATTTGGTTGTTGATTGATAATTCGTGATTAGCAGGACCCCCTTCGGCCCTATCGCTGCGTTCTTGCTGGGGTTCGATAACATCGGTGTCCACCGATTGGGTCAGCTCATTGTCAACAGCTAAAATGGCCTTATTGCCATCTCTAGCTTTGAAACTATGAAGGATGACAACATCATCTCCAAGGTGTTTCCTTGCAACTTCTATCGCACTCTGCCTACTTGAATACGTAATGGTGTGTAGATGCATTTAATCCTCGCTAGCCGTTATCGAGTGTTGCTGTGGCACCGACAGATGCTCGCACATTAATTTTTTGATCATCGGGGATCTCCGTGTATGAAATGACACCAAGATCGGGAATTCGTGGTCTGACAAACTTCGCCATCCAATTTCTGAGGCCGGGCGATACGACTAAAGACGGTGTTTCGCCATTATCAAATAACGTCTCAGCCTCTACTGATAGTGAGTCAACAAATGATTTCGCCAGCTGCGGATCTATGGTGACATGCTCATTATTGGACCCTGCCTTACTGGCCTCTAGCAACCCCTCCAGCTCGGGGTCAAGGGTTATCACTGATAAGGAGCCCGTTCCGTCTAACATAGGTTGAACGATCATTCTTCCCAGGCTTGGGCGTATCAGAGACACTAAATCTCCAGCGTTGTCGGAAGCTTTCCCATGTATTGATAAGGCCTCGATTATAGAACGCATATCGCGAACGGGAATCTGATCTATTAAAAGGTTCTTCAGTACTTGAGAGACGGTTGCCAGTGTCAGCGTATCGGGAACAAGGTTCGACACTAACTTTGGATACTTCTTTGATACTTTATCAAGGAGCTCCTGTGTTTCGTCTTGTCCTAGAAGCTCATGCGGATTTTCTTTTATTAAAGCACTCACGTGGGTCGCAATTGCTGTTGGCGCATCAACTACCGTGTGCCCCATTGTTCTTGCTAAATCTGCCTTCGAGGGGTCTATCCAAGTTGCTGACAACCCAAATGCTGGCTCCTCAGTTTGCTCTCCCTCTATTCCCTCGAGTTGCTCTGATCCATGAATGGCGAGGAGTTTCCCGACTCTAACGAACCCAGAGCCCCGCTGGACACCATGCAAAGAGATTGAATAGTCCTCAGGCCGTAACTCTAAATTATCTCTGATTCGGATTGGTGGAAGAAGGAATCCTAGCTCAGCAGACACTTTCTTTCGAATGCCTTTTATTCGCGTTAACAACTCGCCACCAGAATCGGTACTAGCTAAGGGGACCAATCCGTACCCGATATCTAATGAGATAATTTCAACCTGATCGACGTCGTCCCAATCTAGCTCTTTTGAGCCGGCTTGACGCTCAGCTATTGCCTCTTGCTCTTTCTCATAGACTTGCTGGGTGTCGATGGTTTTAATGAGATAGGCAGCAAAGATAATGCCCAAGGTCCCTAGCGGGAGGAAAACGATATGTGGCATGCCAGGTACCAATCCCAAAACCGTGATAATCGAAGACGCAATGAGTATCGGTGTCGGGCTGACGACCTGAGTTGCGGCTTGTTCAGCCATACTTTCTTCGGTGGTGACGCGCGTAACAAGAATGGCAGTGGCAACGGAAAGTAAAAGTGAAGGAATTTGCGCGACCAATCCGTCGCCAATTGTTAGGAGTATGTAAATTTCTCCCGCTGCCGATAAGGTCAAGTCATGCTGAGTAGTTCCAACAATTAAACCCCCAATAATATTAATGCCAAGGATCAGAATACCTGCGACAGCGTCACCTCTTACAAATTTAGATGCGCCGTCCATGGAGCCATAAAAATCAGATTCTTGACCGAGCTCAGCGCGTCTTACTTTCGCCTCCTCCTGGTTGATCACGCCGGCATTTAAGTCGGCGTCTATTGCCATTTGTTTTCCAGGCATCGCATCGAGGGTAAACCGGGCAATAACCTCCGAAACTCGGCCCGCACCTTTGGTCACAACAATAAAGTTGATGATCATTAAGATTAGGAAAATGATAAAGCCGACAACATAGTTTCCAGCAATTACAAAATCACCAAACGCCTCAATGACCTGACCCGCTGCATCAGTACCAGTGTGTCCGTCGACTAAGACAACTCTAGTTGATGCAACGTTCAGCCCCAGTCTTAACAACGTTGCTATTAAAAGAACCGCGGGAAATGAGGAGAACTCTAGTGCAGTGCGAGTATTTATTGCCACCATTACCATCATCAAGCCGAGCATGATGTTGAATGTGAAAAGGAGGTCGAGGAAGAACGCAGGGAGAGGCACGATCAGCAGCGCCAGGATCATCAGCACTATCGTCGGGCCGCCGACGGTTGCACCATTGAAACTGATAGACTCTGCAAAGCGCTGTCGGAAATTTGACAAATAGGCTTCCAATTTCCCCTCCCTGGAACCTTTTTATCGATATTTCATTGTTTAAAGCAAAACGCGCGCCAACTATTTTCGAGTTTGAGATTGGGGGGTGTTAGGGAAATGAGGATCAGTGTTAAAGAGAAAGGGTAATTACCCGATAATTAAGATTGTAGATAAGGCGAAGATCTAAAACGCCTGACACACCTTCAGACTGAGGAGACATGCATGCGTGCAGTAACGCTATTTTGGGCATCACTACATTTAATGCTAGTTGGGTGTACTACAACCCCCACTCACTATGAATTTGCATCACCGGTGGTGGAGAAGCACGAAACCTTAGTAGCAACAGGCTATGCAGTCATCGATGTGCAACCCGCTGATCATCCGGCTCAAAAAAGGCTCATGGCGATTCGGGCAGCAAAACTTGATGCTTATCGCGGTTTGGCGGAACAGGTTTATGGACAGTACTTGGATGCCTCCACGACAGTCGCTGAGATGGTTGTGACCAGTGACAGCTTCAGAAGTAAAGTGGAGGGAGTGATATACGGCGCAACGCTTGTGAGCATCAGCCCTCGTGCGGCCAATACCTACGAGGTGACGCTGTCGCTTGATAAGGCTTTAGTGCAGGATCTCCGCGCCCTCTACGTGCAATCCTCATCTGCGGTGAGACGAGGTTAGCGTAGCTTTCGCCATGAGCGTTCAAAAGAAAAGTCCTATTCCTAGACTCGCAACCAGCGCAGTTTTTGGTTTTCTGTTCGCTGTCTCGTTGATAGACGCAGTGGTTGCAGCCGAGCAACCAGAAGTGGAGCATCCAGAAAAGCGGCAACATCAAAGCCTCGCTGTGGATAGATTGCAGAGGATAAAAACGGACTTGCTGGAGGCGGCAGTGGCCGCAGGTGCTCGAGTTCAGTCGCTCGCTTATTTAGATACAGCGGGTCGTCTTCACGAATCCACATTAGTTATGGCTGATACCGTAGTATCCGGGGTGCGCATATCAAGCTACGCGCGAGAGATGGATATAAAATTGGGCATTTCGGGTAGTGCACGCATGCCGGAAGATTTGGGTTGTAAATTTTGGTCTGATCGGAGTCAAAACATGGGTTTGGTGTCTGTGTTGGTCGAGACAGGCAGTAAATCACGGGCATCTTTTGATTCATTTGTGAATGTAGCAAGAAAAGGCTGGCAGGAGGTCTTAGTCCAACAACTTCAAGACGGCGGCTATAATACCGAGGTTATTGAAGGAGACCACTCCGCAGCGCAACGTGCAACCCGTTATGATGGCTATGTAAGTCACGATGACAGTCTTAAGCCAGCCGGCAATTTTCAGATTAGGGTCAGGCTAGAAATGACGGAAAATCCACCATCTCGGCCATTGATCACAACCAATCACATCGGTCTGCGTGCACTTGTGCCTAGCAGGGGTGGCATTGGCAACAACGAAGACGACGGGATTTTGCACTTAGAGATCGTCCGCGCAGATGGCGGCCCTGCACTCGAAAAGGCCGCAATCCCCATAGCTTATAAGGTCAAGAGGAGATACTCCGATGGAGTGTGGGACGGCGCTCACTCTGACCCCCTGGCCATTTCCAAATTATCCGACGTAGTGAGGTCATTTATCGATGACACCCGCTGTGATCGCAGGTTGTTCCCCGTTTCCTTGGCTGTCCAAGGAGAAGAAGTTCAAATCAGGGCGGGAACAGATCATGGACTTCGCCAAGGCGATTGGCTGTTGGTAGGGTCTAGAGAACTTATTGGAGAGAACACTATTTCCTCTACCGGCCTAGACCAGTTGATGCTCATAAAAACTGATCGGGTAGGTGCGAGATATTCTTCGGGCAAGCCTTTGGCAGGCTCAAATTTACCGTTGCCGGATGTTGCCGATTTGGTCGCGGTTGTGATTTAAGCGCTTGGAGGCCGTCGTGTTCCGATTGATTTTTTTGCTGTCACTGTTCGTTGCAAACAATAGCAGCGCCCAACCATTGTTGACAGAGGATGACTTATACAAGCTACGCAACTTTGCTGGGGTCGCTGCACCATCAGATTCGATGACAAGCCTCGACTTGAGTGGCAATGTTTTGAGGGTGAAAAGCGGCGATACCCTTGGGCAAATTGTAGAGACCTACTATGCGGGATCTGGCGTTAATAAAGACTTCTTGGCTCAAGTGATCGTCTCGAAAAACCCAACCGCATTTAGACGAGGTAATCCAAATTGGATGATGGCGGGCGCGGCTCTGAGACTGCCAGATGGCAGTGATCTGGTGGACTATATCATGCCCGAAGAATCGGAAAAGCCATCAACTGAAATGCGGGATTGGGTTTCATACCCTTGAATGTAAAGTGCTCCTGTAATGTTAGGCCCAGAGCAAGTAAACCTCAGCGTTAAACCAACACCCGTTTTCATGGAGGGAGCCCCCGCGCTTAAGCTGAGCTCTGTTTTGGCTCGCGAGCTGGGGCTGGCCGACAATCAAATTATTAAAGCCGTTGTGGTTGCTTCCAAATCAGGTTTTTTTTTGACACTTCCGGATTCAAATCGGCGCCTACAACTCCCGAACCATTTCGCTAAGTTGGCAGGGGAGCAGGTATCGCTAAAAGTTAATCTGTTGGGGTCCGGTGATTCTATTCTTCGCTTAAGTCAGGTCGATAGAACGTTGCAGTCCGCTGGACTTACTCCATCCAGAAGTACCACCAGTGATTCGACGGTCTTAAGTAATCGCAGCCCAATTCGAGAACTGAGTTTTTTGCTTCAGAACAATGCGCTCGTAAAATCTGTAATGTCCCAAGTGGACACACAATTTTTGCATACATATCCACCCGGCTTGAGAGTAGCCCTCATCAAAGCCTTGATGGCACGATCGGGTTCAATAGGTCCGAGGAACGTCGATATTGGACATGCTGGCTATGCAATTGCTCACTTACTTCGACAGGGGCTGAGGGCCGATTTGGGGCCAGATAGCAAGGGCGTTATCGAGTTACTGGAGATCCTCGAAGGTCGCACGAGCAGAGCACATGCGACGCGATCCGATGCGCTAGCGTTCGAATGCTTATCTATCGCTAATGAGTGTCCGCTCGATATTCATTGTCGCAGGGAGCCCGTTGCGGGTGAAAAAGATGCCTACTGCTGGAATATTGATATCCATTTGATTATGCCCGGTAACAGGGACGTATGGCTGGGTATCAGGCACCAACTCCCCAATGTGGTTGGACTGCAGGCATGGATACCGGACATTGAGTTATTTTCAAAAGCAATGGCATCGCAGGATTTTCTTCGCAGCCAGTTAGATGAATTTGATGTCTCGTTAGATGGGTTAGAAGTGTATAACCAAGTGCGCAGCACGAGCGCATCGCTTTCAGCCGAGGGGATGTCAGACAAAGTTGAAGTTGAAGATGCCCCAACTAGCTTGGACTTGTCAGTATGAAGAGGCGGAACAAAAAAGCCGTCGCCTTAGAGTACGGACAGGAGGCTCAACCAACCGTGGTGGCTGCTGCAGAGGGTGACGCTGCGGAAGACTTGGTTGAGGCGGCTATAGCAAGCGATATACCGGTTTTTAAGGATGTGCACCTGCAACGGGCGCTTTCGGATCTCGATGTTGGTGATGCTATACCGGAGTCGCTTTATGTCTCCGTCGCCGTAGCGCTGTCTTGGGCGTTTTGGCTGCGAGGTGATGAGCCGTTTTGATGGCTGTCGCAATCTGTTTGTGCCGTGGTTAAACTGTGGATTGATGCCCGCCGCGGCCCTTACCTGCTCGGATTTGTCCCATGCGATCATAAGTCGCCTCGGCGTCTTTTGTTGAGCCAGACTTTAATATCTCTAGTGCCGCTTTGGTACTCTCGATCTTCCGATCCACGATGCGAGCGTTTCTGAGGTGAAGTGTCCTCGCCTCTGCGAGTTTATCGTAGATCAGAGCTATCTCTCCAGGTAGCTGCTCGGCCTGATCAATTCCGTCCACGTCCAATAAAGGTGCCGCCATTCGAGAAATATCTGCTAACAATGTCTCTTTTGCCGAAAGTATTTCCTCAAACTTCCCCATATCACCGCTCTCAATGACGGCAACTTCGTCCTCAAGAAGCAAACACAGCGATTCTATTTTTTTGAATGTTTCTCGCGTTAGGGTGGGGTCGAGCAAACCGGTCCGCCTACTTTGGTTAGATAAGCTCTTCGATAACGAGGAAACTCTCTGCGATACGACGCGGGTCCAATGGATAGTTGCCTGCCTGGATCGCTTGGCGCAATTCTTCTACCTTCGCTGCGTCGAATTCCGCGTCTGAGATGACTCGCGCCACAGCATCACTGACTTCAAGCGTTGAAGATCCTGTAGGTGCTGCTGGGCGCTGCGCTGCCTCTTCGTTGGCGCCTAATTCTGTGCCAGGCTGCTTCACAGGGCTGCTTCCTGGCCCCGCAGTTCCGATCTTGTTTGAGTCTGTAATATTCATCGTCCGAACTCCGCGAACCCTTGTTTACACGTTGTATATCGACCTATCTTAACAGATCTTTAATAAAATTAATCTATCAGTGCAATCACGCCCGTATCCCGTATGCGCACGGTCAGTCTCTTCGCTGAGTCCAGACTACGAACCTGAATGGCTTCTGTGATCATGCCATTTTCGAGTGCCTCAACTTTAGTGGTTAGTCGTAGCGGTCCTTTTCTTATGTTCAGTGTGAGGATATCCCCTTCTTTGACTGCCGGCATTATTCGTAAAATTGAGCGGCGTAACATGTCCCCAGGCATGAGCGTTTTGGTGGCTTCAAATTCAGTAAATTCGAAGTTTTCTGAGACGAGATCGCGCGGCAATCTGGGACCTAGTGTGTCACCATCTACAAATTCAAAATCCTCTCTTCGCAGCCTGGTATTTCGCGCCACCGTTGCTTTGCTTACCCATACCATGACAGCCTCAGGAATCTGCTTAAGCGGTTTGGTTGCGGAGTCGCTCTGCCTGAAATCCGACAGCATGACGATGCTTCCCTCTACTTTATCCTCGGCTAGGCTGAGGCCCAAGTGCTGCTGTAGCTGGTCCGGTTTCAATCTTGTATCTGATGCGCGAAAGCTCTGCGTGATTTTGAGATCGGAGCGTAGCAGCGGTTCTCCTGCCTTCATCGACCGGGTATACGTGAAGGTGGAGTATGGACTTTCAATGGTTATTCGGATGTAACGCCTCCAGCTGGGCAATCCGCAGGTTACCTCGCTCGTAGATCGATCACTGAATGGAAAAGAGATGTTAAGATTGGTGCCGCAGCTCGGGAAGGTCAACCTGCGGTCATCAACATAGACGGTCACCGCGGATTCAGGCACTGAGTATTCGATACTGGCGGCATTTTTTATGAGTGAGCGAACCTGCTCTCTGGATGCCAGTCCCTCTTGCTCCGCAAAGGATGTGTAACTTGCTGCCCACAGTAGGACTACTCCAAACAGGCGATAGCGCGGGAAGAAAACACACATTTGTTCTAATCGGTGCCACATATAAACAGTTTAGTCGTCTACCTTTTAGACTGCACCCTATCAAGTTGTGAGTGACATTTCACTACCGGCAAAAAGTTGCCGATACACCTTTCATTTCCAATTTCGTTTAATAGAAATCACTAAAACCGCATTAAAAACAATAAGTTAAAAAACTTGGCACATCTTATGCTGCGTTGGATGTAAAAGAAGCGTCGAGGGCGTATCTATGTTGGACAAGTTGTTTGGTATTCATGAGTCAGCACTTCAGTTGAAGGCGAAGCGCGTAGAGGTGCTGTCTCAGAACATCGCGAATGCTGATACCCCAGGGTACAAAGCCAGAGATATCGATTTTCGCGATGCGTTGCGCGCAGAGCTCGGTTATGGATCAGTCACAACGACGCATCAACGACATTTCCCAACCCTCTCGGGATCACACGCGGACGAAGTGTACCGCATCCCCTATAACACGTCCGTTGATGGCAACACCGTAGAGATCGGATTAGAGCAGGCTCGCTTTGGCAAGGCGGCCTCTGACTATCAAGCGACTTTGGATTTTCTACAGGGCCGCGTCACCTCGTTTAAACGAGCCTTAAAGGGAGAATAGCAATGTCGATGGAGCAAATGTTTAGTGTCGCTGGCAGTGCCCTGAGCGCACAGCTAACGCGCCTCAATGCGACCGCTTCGAATATAGCGAATGCGAGCAATGTGGCCTCATCGGAAGAAGAAGCTTACCGAGGCAAGCGTGTTGTTTTCAGGACGCTGGTTGAAGACGAGATAGTGGGTACTGAGACAAAATTTGCGGGGTCTGTGACCGTTGAGAGCCTGGTGGATGACCCCAGCCTCCCAATGCGGATGTATGCCCCAGAAAATCCCATTGCTAATGCGGACGGCTATGTCTTCAAGAGCAATGTGGATGAGATGCAGGAAATGATCGAGCTTACGGCAGCCTCCAGGGCCTATCAAAGCAACATCGAGGTGCTGTCGACCGCTAAGCAAATGATGATGCGAACTTTAGAAGTTATGAAGGCATAAGGGGTAAAACGTGAGCGCAATTGAAAATATCCTTACGACAGAGCAGTTTGCGACACAGCAAGCTAATGCGATCTATAGGGATGGGAACGAGGAAATGTTGGGCCGCGATGACTTTTTGCGGTTGTTTACAGCACAGTTGAAAAATCAGAACCCGTTAGACCCTATGAAAAATGAAGCCTTTGTTGCCCAGTTGGCGGAGTTTTCGTCGGTTGAGGGCATTAAGGGCATGCAATCTTCGCTTGAGGCGTTGGTCGCGAATGTGCGACAGGAATCATTGCTCACAGGTGCAACTTTGGTGGGCAAAAGGGTGGCCGTCTCGGGCGGCTTTGGGCAAGGCGGTGGCAGTAGACCCACAGAAACGCTCGTTAATTTAGCTGACGGTGCAGAAGCACTAACGATGAGCGTCTACGATACTGAAGGGACCCTAGTGTTTCGTCAAAATGTTGGTGCCATTGAGCCAGGCGAACATCGATTTGCTTGGTCTGGTCAAGACATGGACGGCAATCCAGCTCCCTCGGGCACTTACCAGGTGACAGCCAGTGCAGTCGTCGATGGGCGGATGAAACCAGCGCCGGTCTCAGTGCTCGCCATGGTAAGCAGCGTGTCCTGGAATCCGGATATGCAGAACTTAGACCTTCATCTTTTAGGCGGTGACAAAGTGTCACTCGCTCAAATTCAGACAATTGCAGATTAACTAAACGGAGACAATTAATGTCATTCTATACTTCACTAACGGGTCTTAATGCCGCTACAACAGAACTGGCGGTCACATCCAACAACATCGCTAACTCGGCGACCGCTGGTTTTAAAAGATCATCTGCCAGCTTCGGTGACATCTTCGCGACGTCTCCATTACAGCGAGCGTCAGCGGTAGTGGGACAGGGAGTGGCACTCAAAGAGGTCGCCCAGGAATTCAGTCAGGGATTCGTTCAGTTTTCTTCGAACTCGCTGGATATGGCGATCACCGGCGACGGATTTTTCCCACTCCAGGCTGCGGACGGAACGCGCTCGTACACACGAAACGGCCAGTTCATGCTTAATGAGCAGAACCAGATGGTAAACTCGGCGGGCCAGGCGCTGTTGTCACTGCCAGTAGATTCGACCAACAAGGCAGACTTCAGCCAGCCGCCAGCCGCATTGGCTATCCCCCGAGAGACGGTCTCTGAGTTCCGTGCGACGACCGAAGTAGAGTTGGGTCTTAATCTGCCCTCCGCCGTGGATCCAATTACGGCACAGTTCAACCCAAATAAGCCTGAGACTTTTCACCGGACAACATCTTTGACGGTGTACGGTGCTTCAGGTTCGCAGCACTTGGCGACTATTTTCTACGTCAAAACCCAAAACGCGACATCCGAAGATCCATTCAATAAATGGCAGACCCACGTTTACATCGATGGAGAGCAGGTGGATCCATCTTTGATTCAGTCAACTGACAGCGCGGGGGATCAATTTTTTGTAAATAAGTACGGCGAAATAAAGACCAGATCGGAGTTGGAGTATCTACAAAAGACATCTTCGGATAGTGCTCAGTATCTAATCACACAGGGCACAATTTATAGGAAATTTTCTTACGATACGTTGTCCGATCCGATCAAGTCGACACCAGCAACTATTTCTCTGACGGCTGGATTGCAGGCCACACGGGATGCTCTGTCACTCGCCGGTGGTTCTAATGGTGTTGATCTTTCGTCCTTCACCAGGGCGGAGCTCCGAAACTTACTCCAAGTCAGCATTGATGGATCCGCCTTCGTGAATGTTGGTCTTGAGCATTTAGTCGATAAGGTCGGAACTCAAGAACTATCTGGACAGGAAATTGCCAGCGAGCTTACGAAAGTTTTGAACGAGCGATTTGGAGACGGTAGAAAGTTTGATCTCTCGTCTTACGTTGACAGCGAAACGGGTACATCGACTGGTATGACCTTGAACATCACACGAGATTTCGCTGGAGATGCTGAGGATCATCTTCAGGTGGATGTAGGAGCGATACTGACAGTCGCGGCTGCCGAAGGCGATATTAACTTGACGGGAGTGGACGCTGACCAG
>CENU01053536.1_pt1 | contig 21771 bp, 20 predicted proteins | sample 361331 | NCBI WGS metagenome assembly CENU01 (sample SAMEA2619766, study PRJEB7988) | marine metagenome | isolation source: saline water (ENVO:00002010), including | reverse complement strand
TTTTTAAAGAATATATCTATTGAATTAAAATTAATACTCTTATATCAAACCATTTTTTTAAATTAAATAATTATAATTGTGAATATTTACGAACATACATATATCGCTGCCCCAGAGGCAAATAAAAAAGATCTAGAAAATATTGAGAAGAAAATTGAAGAAATTCTTAGCAAATCATCAGGTAAAATTTGTAAAGTTGAAGACTGGGGTTTACGGAATCTAGCTTATCCAATTAAAAAAAATAATAAAGGGTATTATAGAAACATTTATTTAGAGGGAGATAATAAAACAGTAAGAGCCATTGAAGAATTTGAAAAATTTAATGATAAAGTAATAAAATACTTATCTATGAAAATTAAAGATCTTCCTAAAGAAGAATCTGAACTTGCAAAAGAAAAAAAGTAAATGAAAAAAAAACAATTTAAGAAAAAAAATAGTTTTGGTTTATCATCTAAATTATCTCAGTTGGGTAAAAAAAATTGCCCTTTGGCAAAAAAAAGTGCCGAGGAACTTAACTATAAAAATATAAAATTATTAAAAAAATATATTTCAGACTCTGCGAAAATATTACCTACTCGAATTACAAATGTTTCGCATGGTAAGCAAAAAATTCTAGTAAAAGAAATAAAAAAAGCAAGAGCGCTAGCTCTATTGCCTTATGTAGGAAATTAAATATGAAAGTAATTTTATTAGAGAATATAAAAAAACTTGGAACCATTGGACAAAAAGTAAATGTAAAAGATGGTTTTGGTAGAAACTATTTGCTAAAAACAGGTAAAGCATTGCTTCCAACTAAAGAAAATCTTGCTCATTTTGAAACTAGAAAAGCAGAGATAATAAAAAAAAATGAAATTGAAAAAAATAAAGCAATTGAAACTTCAGAAAAATTAAAAACAATCAAAATAACTGTAAAAAAAGAAGTTATGGAAAATGGAAACCTATATGGTTCAGTTACTATAAAAGAAATATGTAATGAGATTTTAAATACCTCAAATATTGAAATAAAAGCAGAGCAAATCGAATTAACTACAAATATAAAATCAAAAGGTGAATATAAATTCGTAGTAAACCTTCATGCAGAAGTTCAATCTGAAGTTTCATTAGAAGTTATTCCAAAAGAGTAATTGTAAACTTTTCCACACTAAAATAAATTTTTTTTAAAATGATAAATTTTACAATGAGTGTACTAAATACTCATGAGCTCACAGTTAATTAATTTAGAGTTAAATAATAATCAAATACCTAAAAATATTGAAGCAGAGCAAACAATTCTAGGTTCAATACTTGAAAATAATGAATTATTTGATGAGATTACTGATGAGATAAATGAAAGTTATTTTTACGACACTATTCATCAAAAAATTTATAAAGTTATTTCAAATTTAATATCAAAAGGTTTGCTTGCAAACCCAGTAACAATAAAAAATTTTTTTAGCAATAATGAAGAATTAATAGAGATTGGTGGATTAGAATATCTTTTAAAGTTAACAAAAGTTTCTACAACAAAAAATCAAATTAGACACTACTCAAAATTACTTTCTGATCTTTATATTAGAAGACAATTAATTAAAATAAGCGAAGAGACCCTTGAAGATAGTAAAAATAAAGAATTAGAAATTACAGGTACAAATATCTTAGAAAATACTGAGAGAAAACTTTTTGAAATTGCTGAAAGAGGAGAATTCCAAAGAAGTTTTGTTACATTCAAAGATGCTCTTAAAGAAACAATCGATATGGCAACCGCAGCTTACAAGAATGATCAGGGTATAGTTGGTGTACCATCTGGCTTAACTGATCTTGATGACAGATTAGGTGGACTTCATAAACAAGATTTAATAATAATTGCTGGTAGACCGTCAATGGGAAAAACAGCTCTTGCAACTAATATTGCATTTAATGCAGCAGAAAATATTCAAAAACAGAATAAAAAAACGTCAGTTGCATTCTTTTCACTTGAAATGTCATCAGAACAACTATCAACAAGAATTTTATCTGAACAATCTCGCATAAAGTCTAATGACATTAGAAGAGGTAAAATTAATCAAGAAGATTTTGAAAAATTTATTGAAGCTTCAAAAAATTTAGAAAATTTACCACTTCATATTGATGATACACCAGCAATAACAATTTCAGCTTTAAGTAATCGAGCTAGAAGACTAAAAAGAAAGCAAGGATTAGATTTAATTGTAATCGATTATATCCAATTAATGAAATCTTCCGGCTACAGAAAAGAAGGAAGAGTTCTAGAAATTGCTGAAATAACTCAAGGTTTAAAAGCACTAGCTAAAGAACTTGATGTACCAGTATTGGCATTATCGCAATTATCTAGGCAAGTAGAGCAGCGTGAAGACAAAAAACCACAGTTAGCAGATTTAAGAGAATCTGGATCAATTGAACAAGATGCCGACGTGGTTATGTTTGTTTTCAGAGAGCAGTATTATCTAGAAAAACAAGAGCCAAAATTAGGAACAGCAGAGCATGTAGAATGGCAAGAAAAAATGAATCAGGTTCATAATCAGGCGGAAATAATTATTGGCAAACAAAGGCATGGGCCAACTGGACTTATCAAGTTAGAATTTGAGAGCGCATTTACTAAATTTAAAGATGCTAGCAATTAAAAAATAGTTACTTTTTATCTAATTAATTATATATACCAATCATCATACAGGTATGAAATACTCTACCCCAACTTTAGATATTGATTTAAATGCTGTTAAGAGAAATTACTTAACAATAAAAAATTTTTGTAAGAATTCAGAAGTTTGTGGAACAGTTAAAGCCTCAAGTTATGGTCTTGGTGGCCATAATAAAATTGTAACTACTCTAAAAAATTCAGGGTGTAAAAGATTTTTTGTAGCTAATATTAATGAAGGTATTTTTATAAGAAAAAAATTTAAATCTATTATTATTAATATTTTAAATGGACTTAATCGTAATGAAGAAAAAATTTTATATAAATATAATCTAAATCCAGTGATAAATACTATTTCACAATTAAAGAAATGGTTAAAGTTTACAAAAAACAAAAAAAAGAAAAAATTAATTATTCATTTTGATACTGGGATGTGTCGACTGGGAATACAAGAAAACCGAATTGAAGAGGTTAAAAAATTAAAGGAACAAATCAATAAATTTAAAGAAGTTATAATCATGAGTCATTTGGCGTGCGCTGGTGAAAAAAAAAATAAATTTAATGAAATGCAAAGAAGAAAATTTGAAAAAATAAAAAAAATTCTTCCGGGTTATAAATATAGTTTAGCTGCATCAGGTGGAATATTTTTGGGTAAAAAATATCATTATGATTTTGTTCGTCCAGGAATTAACCTCTATGGTGGGAGTAAAGTTTTAAATAAAAAAATTAAACACGTAGTTAGTCTTAAAGCACCAATTATTCAAATTAATAACCTAAAAAAAGGCGAAACAGCTGGATACTCTAGAACATTTAAAGCTAAAAAAGATTCTGTAACTGCTACAATTCCAATGGGTTATGCTGATGGCATTGGTTTAAGACTATCAAATAAGGGTTACGTCCATTTTAAAAATAAAAAAATTCCTATGATAGGTAGAGTATCAATGGATCTCATCATATTAGATATAACCCGTATTAAAAAGCAAATTAAAGTTGGTGATTTTGTAGAATTATATAATGATAAATTTACAATTGATAATTTCGCAAATCTCACAGGTACAATCCCTTATAGAATAATAACTTGTATTTCAAAAAGATATTTAAGAAATTATAAAAATTAATGGTTGGAAAATTTTATAACAAAATTTTACAATATCCCTTTTATATCCTGTTAATTTTTTCGACTTTATTTGCATTCTCAATCTATCAATCTAAAAATTTTGAATTAGATGCCTCTGCAGATACACTGCTAATAGATAATGACCCTGATTTAATTTATTTAAGAGAACTTAATAAAAGATATAAATCTGAAGAATTTTTTATTATCACCTACACACCTAACAGCCCAAATAAAAAAGAAACAATTAAAGAATTAAAAAAATTAGTCACAGAAATAAACAATTTTAAATGGATTAGTAAAACTGTATCGATAATCAACGCTCCTTTGCTTCAATCTACAAATGAGCCTTTAATGGATAGAATTAAAAACTTAAAGTACATCACAAATGAAAATATTAATACTGATAAGGCCATTAAAGAATTATCTACAAGTCCTGTTTACAAAAACTTAATTATAAGCGAAGACTCCAAAACATTTGGTATTGTAGCTTTCATTAAAGATAACAAACCTTATTTAGAAACTATAGATACTAAGTCTAAATTATTGCTTTCAAAAAAAATCAATAAACAAGATTTAGAATTAATTAATCAAAAATTTAAAAAACTACAAAAACAACATTCGAAAAATATAAGCAAATATAATGCCTCTATAAAAAAACTTATAGGTAATTATCAATCTAATGCAGAAATTAGATTGAGTGGAATACCTATGATTGCTGATGATATGATTTCATTTATAAAAAACGATATTATTATTTTTGGAATTGGAGTTTTTTTATTTATTATTTTTACCCTTTGGTATGTTTTTAAAAATATAAACTGGGTAATTTTTCCATTATTAAATTGTTTACTTGCGATTACATTGATGATTGGTTTTTTAAGTACAGCTGGGTGGAAAGTAACTGTTATATCATCAAACTTTATTGCCCTTATGTTAATTTTAACTATGTCGATGAATATTCATTATTTAGTAAGATTCATGCAAGTTGATATAAGCCGTTTTAATTCTGAAGAATTGGTAGAACAAACTAACTTTAGAATTAAACAAACTTCTAATTCAATATTCTTTCCTATTCTTTATGCTGTTTTAACCACAATATGTGCATTTTTATCTTTAGTATTTAGTGAAATAAAACCTGTTATAGATTTTGGTTGGATGATGACAATCGGATTACTTATATCTTTGGTGTCTACTTTTTTATTTCTTCCAGTTTTAATAAAAATTTTTAATCCTACTATCTCAGAAAATTTAAAATCATCAGAATCTAAAATTGCAAAAATTTTTCTTAGTTTTTCAAATAAAAATAAATTTATCTATTTAACTTTGACATCTCTAATTATTGTTTCATTCCTAGGGATATCTAAACTTAAAGTTGAGAATAGTTTTATAAATTATTTTGACAAAGATACGGAAATTTATAAAGGCATGAAAAATATTGATGAAAAGCTTGGAGGCACAACTCCTTTGGAGATAATATTAAAATTTAAAACTAAAAAAATAAATAATGATGATGATAGTTTTTTAGGATCTAATACAAATAAAGAGGACGATTTTCTTGGGGGCGGAGTATCACAAAATGATGATTCTAAATATTGGTTTACCAGAGACAAGATAGACAGAATAGTAAATATACATAATTATTTAGAAAGCCAACCTGAAGTAGGAAAAGTTTTATCTTTCTCATCAATATTAAGTATAGCTGAAAGCTTAAATAATAATAAAAAGCTTGGGAGCCTAGAAATGGGTGTGTTGTATGAAAAACTACCTGATAATATTAAAGAACAAATAATTAAGCCATATATTTCGATTAAAGATAATGAAGCAAGAATTACTATGCGAATTAAAGATTCTCAAAAAAACCTTAGAAGACAAGAATTAATAAATAGAATTGAAAATGACCTTCAAACAAAATTTAAAATAAATAGTGATGAGTTTAAATTAGCAGGTGTTTTAATTATTTTTAATAATTTATTACAGAGCTTATTCGACTCCCAAATTAAAACTTTGGGAATAGTTATGGCTGGAATTTTTGTAATGTTTTTAGTGCTATTCAGATCAATAAAACTATCTATCATTGGCATAGTTCCAAATTTTATTGCAGCTACTTTTGTGTTAGGTTTTATAGGTATTTTAAATATTCCTTTAGATATGATGACCATTACAATTGCAGCGATAACGATTGGAATTGCTGTTGATAATAGCATTCATTATATCTATCGATTTAAATTTGAAAAAGAAAACAACAATTTTGAAGCCAAACAGATAACTAGTAATTGCCACCAGTCAGTTGGTAAGGCAATAATTAGTACATCTTTAACAATAATATTTGGGTTTTCAATTTTAGTTTTATCAAATTTTATTCCTACTATTTATTTTGGTCTATTCACAGGATTAGCTATGATGACTGCATTATTTTTAGTTTTAACACTATTGCCTAATTTGCTAAATAAATTTTATACAAATTAATGGACTCCTTTTTTGAAATTTTTGAAGGAACAGTAACACTCTTAGATGCAATATTAATCATATACGTTCTATTTAATTTAATTTCAGGAATAAGAAATGGTTTTGTTGCCAGTTTAATATCTTTCTCAAAATGGATTATTGCTTTTTTGTCTGTTAAATTTTTACTTCCAATTCTAAGACCATATTTAGACAATATAATTTCATCTGAACTCATGACTGATATAATCTTGGGTGGATTTATTTTTTTTGTTACTTTGTTTATCGTTTTATTAATTAACAAAGGTCTTAAGAAAACAATTAGATGGGCGGGATTAGGTTCTATAGATACTTTTTTTGGTTTAATTTTTGGAATAGTAAAAGGGTATATTTATTTTGTATTTCTTTTTACGATTATAAATTTTTTACATCCAAATGATAAATGGCCAAATTATTTAAACAAAGGTTTAACTTTTGATTATATTATTTGGGGAAACGAACTAATGATTGAAGTATTTCCGAAAAGGTACGAATATTTAGATAAAAGTAGAGAAAAATTAGATAAAATTAAATAAATTATTTAATGTACAAATGACTTTTCAATATTTTTATTATACTAAGGTTTTGTGGAAGATAGATTAAAAGAAGAGTGTGGTGTATTTGGTGTTTACAATCATCCAGAAGCATCAGCATTAGTAGCACTTGGTTTGCATGCATTACAACATAGAGGTCAAGAAGCTTGTGGAATAAATTCTTTTGATGGTAAAAATTTCTATTTAATTAAAAGACGTGGATTAGTTGGAGATAATTTTACAGATCCAAAAATAATAGATCAGTTAAAAGGTCATACTGCAATTGGTCATAACAGATACTCTACTACTGGTGCCCCGCTAATTAGAAATATACAACCTTTTTTTGCTGACTTGCATACTGGCGGGCTAGGAATAGCCCATAACGGAAATCTAACAAATGCAATTAGTATAAGAGAAAAAATGGTTAAAGAGGGAGCAATATTTCAATCTACCTCAGATACCGAAACTCTTGTTCAATTAATAGCAAAATCAAAAAGATCAAAAACAATAGATAAAATTATAGATGCAGTTTTTCAAGTCCAGGGTGGATATGCATTAACAATCATGACAAATAAAAAATTAGTTGGCATCCGAGATCCATTTGGAATTAGACCTTTAGTATTAGGTAAATTAAAAGATTCTTACATACTTTCTTCAGAAACTTGTGCTCTAGATATAATAGGTGCAAATTTCATAAGAGAAATTGATAATGGTGAAATTATAATTATTGATAAAAATGGTATTGAGAGCATAAAGCCTTTTCCAAAAGTTAAGTCAAGACCATGTGTATTCGAATATGTATATTTTTCTAGACCTGACAGTATAGTTGGCGGCAAAGCCGTTCATCAATATAGAAAAAAATTAGGAGAAGAGCTTGCAAAAGAAATAAGGATTGATGCAGATATTGTTTCTGCTGTACCTGACTCAGGTATACCAGCTGCAATTGGTTATTCAAATCAATCAAAAATTCCTTATGATATGGGCATAATTAGAAATCATTATGTTGGTAGAACTTTCATTGAACCAACACAACAAATAAGGCAATTAGGAGTGAAGTTAAAACACAATGCAAATAAGGAAATTATAAAAAATAAAAAATTAATATTAGTTGATGACTCAATTGTAAGAGGAACTACTTCCAAAAAAATTGTAGATATGCTTTATAGTGCAGGTGCTAAAGAAATTCACCTTTGCATATCAAGTCCACCCATAAAATATCCAGACTATTATGGGATTGACACTCCAAATATTGAGGATTTAATAGCTGCAAATAATTCAGTAGAAGAAATAAGAAAATTAATAGGAGTAGATTCACTGCAATTTCTGAGTATTGATGGACTATACAGAGCACTTGGCTATGATCAAAGAGATAATAACAATCCTCAATTTACAGATCATTGTTTTACTGGCGAATATCCTGTTCAACCACTAGATCAGCTTAATCAATTAGAAAAAAATAATCAATTGTCCCTATTAAGCAACGTGAGATTATAAATTATTTTTTATTATAAGGATTTTTATTATTTATATATTTTATTACGACAACTTGATTATAAATCTTTAAATTTTCCAGCAATTTTTTTATAAAAAAATTTTTATAATCTTTTCCTAAATGTGTTAATTTATTTCCAAAAGCCTTAAATATCATAGGCTTTGAGTTTACGTGTTTAATAAATTTGATAATTGGTCTACTTTTTTTTGAATATACTGGTTGATGCTTACGAATAATAATTTTTAAGGCCTGATTTACCTGCTGATTACTGATCAAAAGATTTGAGCTATTATAAATTTCTAATATTTTTTTTAATAAAAATTCTCTTCTAACGTTTTTTAATGCAGAAATAAATATTGGTTTTAATAAAATATTAGGATAATTTTGACTAAAAAAAAACTTAAAGTAATTCTCTTTTTTTTTTATATCATTTTTAATCAAGTCTATTTTATTTATAATAACAATTACATTTTTTAATTGATTGAGAATTAATTTAAATAATTGTTTGTCATTTTTAGTTATTTCATCACTTCCATCCATAATAAAAAATACTAAATCAGATATCTTGAGCTGCTTAATAGTTTCAGAAGTAATCACTTTTTGTTGTTTTTCATAAGATTTTGATTTTCTTTTTAATCCTCCCAGATCAACCAAATTTATTGATAAATCTTTAAAGTTTTTTACATAAGAAATCGGGAAAACAGTCGTCCCAGAAATATCACTTACTTTAGAAATATTTGATCCTAGTAATTTATTAAAAAAAGTAGACTTACCAACATTAGGTTTGCCAATTATAGATAAATTTATATTTTTAGTCACCTAAATCTAACCAAAGATTTACTTGTTATAAGATATAAATTATTTGAAATTACGATAAAGTTTTTAAAATCAATATATTTTTTATAAACTTTTACTTTTCCCAAATTCATTTTATTTATTAAAATAATCTGACCATCTTTAGAAAAAAGAATTATATTTTTTTTACCTAATAATAAGTTTTCAAATTGATATTTACTTTTACTTTTAAAAGATGGAATATTTTGATTATAAATTATTTTTCCATTTAATAAATTGATAATAACTAATCTATCGTGGTTTGCTAAAAAAATTAAGTTTTTATCTACTAGAAAATTATTTGTATTTTCTATTGGCAAAGACCATTTAACTAACCCTGATTTTGGATTAATTGCATACAAAAAACCAAAATTTGTAGATACAAATAAATTATCTCTATTTATTATAATTGGGCTTGATTTGAATGTAATCGGTTTTTGAGAGTAATTAATAGGCTCAAAAGTTAAGGACCATATAATATTGTTTTTTGATAAATCTACGCAATATATTTCACCCACGTCATTAGTAAAATAAAGTTTATTATCATAAATAGAAATTTGATAAGAACCTTTGGATTTAATATCCCTTGAAACTGTTTCAAAACTCCAATTAATTTTTCCCGAAGAAATGTTTAATGAAAAAATTTTACTATTACTATTTATTACAAATAAATCATTTTTATAAATTTTTATATTTGACATAAATGGTACACTTAACTTTTGTTTCCAAACAAGATTTAAATTTTCAATATTATAACAGTGTATATTTCCAAGGTTATCTGCAATGTATATCTTATTACCTTTTCCAATTAACTTAAAATCTAGATTAAAATTTTTATAAATTTTTTTTTTATAAATTTTTTTCGATAAAATTTTTTTTAAATTTTTATCAAATATTTGTAATTTAGAGTCTTTATTAATTGTTATAATTTTATTTGATAAGCTTATAAGTTGATCAAATTTACCATTGATAATCTGATGTTTTTTTTGATATATTTCAACTTGTGTTGATGGGATATAATTTGAAAGACTATAATTGCTTTGATTCCAATAATTAATTTTTTTATTATTTGAAGTTATTACCTTATCAATTTGTTTAATATTTTTTTTATAAGCTTGGTTAGTTTTAAATAATTCAATTTTTTTTCCTTGTTCAATAAAAGATTTCAAATCTACTTTGTCTTCTAGTTTATTCGAACAAGAAACAACAAACATAACTAAAATAATTAAAATTATTTTCATAATTGTTTTTTTATTTGATCTGCTTTATTAAATTGCTTATTTTTAATATAAAAATCTATTAATAATTTATTTTTTATAATTTTAAATATAGTATCATTATTTACTTTTAATAAATTTAATATTTTATCTTCATTGAGATTTTCAAAATTTAATATAACTTCTTTAATAGTCTTAAGTTCTTTAAAAATTTCTTTATTAGAATTTAATTTATAAGATCTTATAAATTCTAGAGCTGCCTCTCTATCTCCTTTTTCTATATAGTAATTAATAAGTTTTCCTAATGATAATACAGAAATGGTATCACTATTTTCTTTGCCGAGTTTTTTTAATATTTTAATTGCATTTTCTTGATCTTCATTTGTATCTATCATTACTTCTGCTTTTAAATATTCTGATAAAAGTGTTTGTTTTTTTTGATTTTGAAAAAATAAGTAAAATTGCAAACATACTGGAATAGATATTATTATTATACTGACTAATATAATTATTTTTTTATATTTTTTAAAAAAATAATTAAGTTTATCACTAAAAACTTCATTTCTAATTTCATCTTCAAATTCATTTGCCATTATTTTTACTTATAAACATTTTTTACTGTTGGAAATTTATTTGTTCTTACTTCATAGGAATATTTTTTTACAGCCTTATCAATTTGATTTTTAATATTTAAATATTTTTTAACAAATTTTGGAACTTTTTCAAAAAATCCAAGTATATCTTCTAAAACTAATATTTGACCATCACATCCTTTGGCTGCTCCAATACCAATAATGGGCGTCTTTGAAACTTCAATAATTTTTTTCGCCACTTTTTCTTTTACACCTTCTAAAACAACTGCAAAGGCACCTGATTTTTCCACTGCGTATAGATCCTGAAGAACTTTTCTTTCTTGTTTTAAATTTTGTCCAACAATTTTAAAACTTTTTTTATTTTTAATATTTTGTGGCAATAATCCTATATGACCCATGACATTAATTTTATTTTTTACTAAAAAACTTATTATTTTAGCTTTACTTTTTCCACCTTCTAACTTTATTCCATCGCAATTAGTTTCTTTAATAATTTTTAGAGCATTTTTTTTGGCATTTGATTTTGTATTGTATGTTCCGTAAGGCATATCAACAATTAAAACAGATTTTTTTACACCTTTTCTGACTGATTTTGCATGTCTGATAATTTCTTCTAACTTTACAGATCGAGTAGAGCTATCGCCATAATATGCCATCCCCAGTGAATCTCCCACAAGTATTAAATCACAATAATTATCAATTATTTGCGCTGAAAATTTATTATATGCTGTTAAACAAACTAAAGGTCGTTTTGATAATTTAATTTTTCTTATCATTTCTACTCCCACTCTATAGTACCTGGAGGTTTAGAAGTTACGTCATAAACAACTCTATTAATTCCTGGAACCTCATTTATTATCTTGTTTGATATTTCAGTTATATCTTTATATTTAAAATTGAAATAATCAGAGGTCATGCCATCTACAGAAGTTACTGCTCTTAATGCACATACAAAATCATAAGTTCTGCTATCTCCCATTACACCTACTGTTTTTATAGGTATTAAAACTGCAAATGCTTGCCAAATATCATTATATAAATTTCTCTTTTTTAGTTCATCAATAAAAATTTTATCAGCGGTTTTTAGTATATCAATTTTCTTTTGATCAATCTTTCCTGGTATTCTTATTGCTAAACCAGGTCCTGGAAATGGATGCCTATCAAGTAAATATTTATTTACTTTTAAAGTTTTGCCAATCTTTCTTACTTCGTCCTTGAACATTTCATTAAAGGGCTCAATTAATTTAAGTTTCATTTTTTTAGGTAAGCCACCAACGTTATGATGCGATTTTATCACTGATGTTGGGCTGCCTGAAAAACTTTTGCTTTCAATTAAATCTGGGTATAATGTTCCCTGCGCTAAAAACTTAATATTTCTTTTGCGTTTCGTAAAATTTTCAAAAATTTCTATAAATGTATTTCCAATAATTTTTCTTTTTTTTTCAGGATCGTGAATATTTTTCAATTTATTTAAAAAAATTCTTTTAGCATCAATCTTATGAAAAATTTTCTTAAATTTTTTCTTAAAAATTTTATTTATCTCTTCTGTTTCACCAAGACGCATTAATCCTGTATCAACATAAACACATATAAGATTTTTTTTTACTGATTTAAAGAGCAGATGGGCAAGTACACTGCTATCAACACCTCCAGATAAGGCGCATAAAATTTTTTCATTTTTTTTAACAGATGATCTTATAGATTTCATCATTCTTGAAATTTTATATTTGTCAATCCACTCCTTTTTTACTTTACATATTTTAAATAAAAAATTTGAAAAAATAATTTTTCCATTTTTTGTATGAAAAACCTCTGGATGAAATTGAGTAGAATATATATTTTTTTTACTATGCTCCAAAATTGCAAATTTTGAATTTAAACTGCTTGCTACTACGTTAAAATTTTTGGGTTTACTTTGTACTGAATCAGAATGACTCATCCAAACCATATTTTTTTTATTATTAAAAAAACCAGAAGTTAGTTTAGATTTTTTTTTCTCAAATAATACTGCGCTTCCAAATTCCTTTTTTTTAGAATATTTTGTTTTGCCACCAAATAAATTTGAAATTAACTGGTGGCCATAACATATTCCTAGAATTGGAATGTCCACGTTTATAAAATTTTTATTAATAGATGGTGCAGATTTATGCAGTGTTGATTTTGGTCCACCGGATAAAATAATTCCTTTTACGTTACGATCTATAAGTTTTTTTTTATTAAATAATTTATAATTAATTAATTCACAATAAACTCCGAGCTCTCTTGTTTGTCTTGCTATTAGTTGTGTAACTTGAGATCCAAAATCAACTACAATTATTTTTTGAACATTATTTTTGCTCATCAATTTTTATATTTTTTGATTAAATTACTTAATTCTACTTTTTTTTCACATAATTTTTTACAAGAGCTTTTAAAGATTTCAAATTTTTTTTTAGCTAAGTCGAAATCACCATCCTTCAATTTTTTAGATATCAACATATATAAAGCCTCTTCATTTTTAGGATCCAATAGCAAGGTTGTGTTTAAATTTTTTTCATACTCGTCGTTTAGTTTTTTAACTTTATAAATCTTAGATAAATATAAATAACTCTTAGAATCTTTAGGATCTCTAACTATATGCTTTTCAAAATTAATTTTGGCTTTATCGTATTTTTCTTTTTCAAAATTTTGTTTTCCTTGATTGAAGAATTTTAAATCTTCCAAAGAGTTAACTCTGATATTATTATTGAAAAAAATTAAGATTAATAAAATAATAATTTTTTTATTCATTTGCGGGATAATTGGGTGATTGTTTAGTGATTTGAACATCGTGTACATGTCCCTCTTTAATTCCTGAATTTGATATTTCAACAAACTTGGCATTTTTTTTAAATTCGCTTATATTTTTTGCCCCAAGGTATCCCATTGAAGATTTTAGACCACCTAAAAGCTGATCTATAATATTTTTTACTGGACCTCTGTAAGGTACTCGACCTTCTATTCCCTCTGGAACAAGTTTTAGTTGATCTTTTACGTCTTGTTGAAAATATCTATCTGCTGAACCTCTCGACATTGCAGCAATAGAACCCATGCCTCTATAAGATTTATATGATCTGCCTTGATAAAAAAATATTTCTCCAGGAGTTTCATCTGTTCCAGCTAGTAATGATCCTATCATAACGGCATCAGCCCCAGCTCCAATGGCTTTAGCAATATCACCTGAATATCTTATTCCACCATCAGCTATTACTTTTACATCCTTAAATTTTTTTAAAGCTTTTTTAACATTTAAGATTGCAGAAAATTGTGGGAACCCAATACCAGCAACAACTCTAGTAGTACAAATTGAGCCTGGTCCAATTCCAACCTTTACCGCATCAACTTTTAATTTAGCAAGATCGATCGCGGCTTCCTCCGTTGCAATATTTCCTGCAATTAAAGTGATTTTCTTACTTAAATTCCTTATTTTTTTAACAATATCCAATACTGCTTTGCTATGGCCATGCGCAGTATCAACAACTAAAAAATCACAATTTGCAGAAATTAAAGATTTAGCTCTTTTTAATCCATCTTCACCTACACCAACAGCAGCACCGACTATTAGTGATTTTTTTCTATCTTTAGAGGCTAAAGGAAATTTTTCCGACTTCTCAATGTCTTTTACTGTTATCAAACCTAAACACTGATTTTGATTATTAGTTACAATTAATTTTTCAATTCTATGTTTATGTAATAATTTTTTTGCTTCATTGCTTGAATACCCCTGTTTGATTGTAATTACATTTTTTGTCATAAGATCTTTAACTTTAGCTTTGTCATTTCTACTAAATCTAAGATCTCGATTAGTAATTATACCAAGAATTTTATTTTGATTATTTACCACTGGTATACCGGAAATATGTTTCTCCTTAATTATTAATCTTACATCTGAAATCGAATTATCTGGGCCAATAGTTATTGGATTGACAACCATTCCAGATTCATATTTTTTAACCTTCAATACCTCCTCTACTTGCTGATCTATAGTCATGTTTTTGTGCAAGCATGAAGCACCTCCTAATTGGGCCATGGCAATAGCAAGATTCGACTCTGAAACGGTATCCATTGCAGCTGATAGAATTGGCACTTCTAGTTTTATATTATTTGATAAGCTTGTTGTTGTACTGCACCCACTAGGTTGGACGCTACTTTTTTGTGGTATTAAGAGTACATCGTCAAATGTATAGGCTTTGGGTATTTCCATAGAAGTAATTATGATATTTGAATTTTTTTGTCAAATACTTACTTTTTTCTATTTTTGAACAAAAATATACATCTCTTTTGAGTCTTTTCTACTGGATTTGGGTTTAATAATTTTATTTTTACTAAAATTACTACGAGAAAATTCAATTATATCTTTATCAAGCTCTCCATTAAAATATTTAGCAAGGACGTATCCATCATTTTCAAGATTATTACAGGCAAAATCAAGAACATCTAAACAGATAGAATTAGTTTTAAAAGAATCTAATTTTTTATTACCCGTAGTGTTCGTTGCAATATCAGAAATTATAATATCTATTTTTTTAAATTCTTGAAAAATTTTTTTTTTTATATTCTTGTTTGTAAAGTCGCCCAAAATAAATTTTACATTCGATACATTATTCATTTCTAAGACATCAACAGCTACTACATTCTTAAAGCCTTTTTTTGACAAATATTGTGACCAACTACCAGGTGCAGCTCCAAGGTCTATAATATTTTTATTTTTATTTAAAAAACATAGTTTATTATTTATCTCTTCAAGCTTGAATATTGCCCTTGATCTATAACCTAATTTTTTTGCTTTATTGACCAGATCATCATTGTGATGCCTTTGTATCCATCTTTTAGAACTTCCGCTTAAGCTTTTTTTTTTAAATTTAACCAATAGAAGAAAACCTTAAACTTTTTGATAAAGTTTTATTATTTAATGTTAAAATATTAATTTTGATATTTTTATCATCTCTTAAATCAATATTTTGTTCATTGTAAATTCCACCGGCTAAATGTAAAATTCCTATTTTATTATTTGGTAAATTGGGTTCTACAAATACTGAGTTATTTTCATCATATTTTGGCAAAAGATGACTTGCTATCCAATTGCAGGAGTTTGGTAAAAATTCAGTATCTAATCCATCAACATAAACACTTATGTTTATGGCTAAACCTTCTGAACCAAAAATTCGACCTTTTGATAAAGCTTTTTTCAAATTTTTTTGCCATAAATTCCAGCCTTCACTGTTTCTTTTCATGGAGAAAACACCAATATTTAAATGAGGTGCAAATGCTATTTTTCTAGCAATTTTATAATCGAAACCTGATCGTATAGCATGTTTAAAGTTTTGTGTTTTAACTATTGCAAAGCTACCTAAAAACCATTTTACTTTACCTACGTCTTTATAACCTGGTGCAATTGTTTGAGTAATAGCTAAACTTTTTTGTTCGCACCCTTTAATTAATAAATCTATAGCAACCCAGTCATTAACCCAGGCGTCAGAATCTATCCAAATATAATTCTCATAATTTGGAAAGTATTTTGGCAAAAATGCTCTGCTTATTTGACTTTTTAGCCACTCTCTATTTTTTATTTTACTACTTGGTACTTCTATATCCCATTCAGCTTTTTTTATTTCTTTTACCTTTGATTTTAATATTTCTAATTGATTGTCATTCATACCTGCATCTAAGATACATATATCTACTTCTTTGCTTTGATTAAAACTTCTGATGGATTCTATTAATTCATTTAGTAAGTTAAAATATTTTTCATCAGACAGGCTAATTATTACTGTTTTATTTTTCATATTTTTTATTGAGATTTAAATAATGAATTAAACTTACAGGTATAGAAAATAAGTAAACAAAACCAATAATTGTAAGCGTCTCAAAAGTATTTTTAAATAAAAAACCAAAAAATAATACTGTACTGAGTGCGATCAAAATAAAAACACTTCTTGAAATTCTAATTTGCTTAACTGCATAAGTTGGTATTTTGCTTATCATTAAAAAAGATACCAATACTACAATAAATAAAATTACTATTGGTTCTATTTGAAGAACCTGATTAAAATTTGAAAAACTAATTATCATTGGTAACAAAGCCAAACCAGCTGCGGCAGGAGCTGGGACTCCAGTAAAAAAGTTTACTTTCCAGTTATTTTTTTCAATTTTTTCACTTATATCTAAATTAAATCTTGCAAGTCTTAAACAACAGGCAACTACAAAAATTAAAGAGACTAACCATCCATAGAATCCAAAACCGTTCAAAATCCATAAATACATAATAATACCTGGGCAAACTCCAAAATTGACAAAATCGGTAAGAGAGTCTAATTCAGCTCCAAATTTTGAAGTACCTTTAATTAATCTAGCAATTCTTCCGTCTAATGCATCTAGAATAGATGCAAGTACTACAAAAATTAGTGCTTTTTCAAAATCGCCTTCAAAAGCATGCTTCAGGGAATTTAAGCCTAAACACAAACCTAAAATAGTAATTAGATTAGGCAAAGCTACTCTAAAATCTATTTTTTTCATTTAACCTTTAACGGTTAATGTCTTTCTACTGGCTATCAGTGTTTCTCCACCAACAACTGTTTGCCCTTTTTTAACTAAAATTCTAAATTTATCAGAAAAGAACATATCAACTCTACTGCCAAATCTTATAATACCAAAACTTTGTCCTTGTTTATATTCGTCATTGCTATTGCAATAAGAAACTATTCTTCTAGCTACTAAACCTGCTACTTGGGTAAGAATAATACTGTCGTTATTGGAGGAAGTTATTTTAATTAAATTTCTTTCATTTTTTAGACTAGCATCATCAAGTGAAGCATTTAAGTACTGACCAGGTTTATAAAATACTTCATCTACCTTGCAATCAATTGGAAATCTATTTACATGACAGTTGAAAACATTCATAAAAATGCTTACTTTTGTAAATTTTTCATTTTCTAAAGAAAATTCTACTGGACCACTCACATCTTCTTCGATCTGACATATCATTCCGTCTGCTGAAGCTAATAAAAAATTATTATCTTGAATTGGAAATCTTTCTGGATCTCGAAAAAAATAAAATACCCAAATTGATATTACGATTCCAATCAAACCTAAAAACTTTGAAAACAATAAAAATATAAATGTTATTACTAGACTTATCGTTAAAAACTTTTGTCCTTCTTTATGTAATTTTGGTAATAAAATATCTAACATTAAGATTGATTGATTTTTTAATTTGTATATAAGCCACTTTCTATTAACAAAATGGCAAAAATCAAAGTTAAAAATCCTGTAGTTGAGTTGGATGGCGACGAAATGACTAGAATAATATGGTCATTTATTAAGGAAAAATTAATTCTACCATATCTGGATATAGATTTAAAATATTATGACTTAGGAATGGAAAGCAGAGATAATACAGATGATCAAATTACAGTTGACTGCGCTAAAGCAATACAAAAATATAACGTAGGTGTAAAATGTGCAACTATTACTCCAGATGAAGATAGAGTTGAAGAATTCAATTTAAAAAAAATGTGGAAGTCTCCAAATGGTACAATCAGAAATATTTTAGGTGGTACAATTTTTAGAGAGCCAATTATTTGTAAAAATGTTCCAAGATTAGTTCCACATTGGACAAGTCCAATTGTAATAGGAAGGCATGCATTTGGTGATCAATACAGAGCAACAGACTTTAAAGTACCTGGAAAGGGAAAATTAACTGTAAAGTGGGAATCAGAAGATGGCTCTCAAAATATTGAACATGAAGTATTCAACTACCCTTCATCTGGAATCGCACTATCAATGTATAACCTGGATGATTCAATTAAAGATTTTGCAAGAGCTTCAATGAATTACGGACTGCAAAGAAAATGGCCGGTTTATATGTCGACAAAAAACACAATTCTAAAAGCTTATGATGGAAGGTTCAGGGATATATTTCAAGAAGTATTCAATAAAGAATTTAAATCAGAATTTGAAAAAAATAATTTAACTTACGAACATAGATTGATAGATGACATGGTTGCATGTGCATTAAAGTGGTCAGGAAAATTTGTTTGGGCATGTAAAAATTATGATGGCGATGTTCAATGTGATACTGTTGCTCAAGGTTATGGTTCTTTAGGATTAATGACCAGTGTTTTAATGACACCAGATGGCAAAACAGTAGAGTCAGAGGCGGCTCACGGTACAGTAACACGTCACTACAGACAGCATCAACAAGGTAAAGAAACTTCAACTAACCCAATTGCATCTATTTTTGCTTGGACACGAGGTTTGTTGCATAGAGGAAAATTAGATGGAAATGAAGAATTAACAAAATTTGCAAATACACTTGAAGAAGTTTGTATAGAGACTGTGGAAAACGGTGAGATGACAAAAGATCTTGCAATCTTAATAGATAAAGATTCAAAATTTTTAACTACAAACCAATTTCTTGAAGCATTAGATAAAAACCTTAAAAAAAAATTAAATTAGATTTCCTCGGATATTTTATTTAAGGATTCTTGAACTTTTTCTAATGTAGATGGTCCACCACCTGCTTGCGCAAAATCCTTTCTTCCACCACCGCCCTTTCCATCAAGATAAATGGATATTTTTTTTGCAAAATTTGCAGCATCATATCTGTCTGTTAAATTTTGAGAAATACCTACCCCAATTGAAGTTTTTTGATCTTCCAAAGAAATAATAAATATTATTGTATTATCTTTTGTTTTTGTTCCCTTATCAACTAAACCTCTGATATCTTTTGAAGATAGTCCTATCAATATCTGATTAATTATCTCAATTCCATTTTTAGAAACTGAGGTAATGATATTTTTATTTTTATCGTCTAATACGTTTTTGGCTCTGAGTTTATTTAAATAGTTTACAGCTTCATTAATTTGTTTTTCATTTTGATATTCTGAAAAATTTTTATAATCGCCTTTTAATTTTTTAATTTGACTAATAATCTCCTCAAATTTTAACTTATTTTTCTTTAAATTCTCTTGTTGAGATATATTTTTGTTTTCTAAGTAAGTTTTTAATTCATCGCCTCTTAATGCTTCAATACGCCTAACACCTGAAGCTATAGAACTTTCATTTATAATTGAAAATTGTCCAATTTTTCCAGTATTTTCAACATGAATACCACCACAAAGTTCTAATGAAAATATTTTGTCATTATTTTTACCCATAGAAACTACCCGAACTTCTTCACCATATTTTTCACCAAATAGTGCCATTGCACCTTCTTTAATTGCTTTTTCTGGAGACATTAACCTTGTAACTACTTTATCGTTCTTATTTATAAAATGATTTACTCTAGAATTTATTTTTTTTTGTTGTTCAGAATTTATTTGTTTTGAATGACTAAAATCAAATCTTAAACGATCAGGGCCAACATAAGAACCTCTTTGAGCAACATGATTACCTAATTCTTCCCTCAAAGCTGCATGAAGTAAATGTGTTGCCGAATGATTTGATTTAATATTTTTTCTTCTTTCAAGATTTATTTCTAAATAAGAGTCTTGATTTTTCTCAATGTACCCCTCTTTTACAAAACCAATATGAATAAACAAGGAGCCAAAGAATTTTTGCGTATCTTCTACTTCAACAATTCCTGTTTCAGTTTTAATTATTCCGCTATCACCAACTTGACCGCCAGACTCTGCATAAAAGCAAGTTTGATTTGTTATTATCTTTATTTTATCTTTCTCTTTAGCTTTTAAAATTTCTTCTCCATCTTGATTTACTATTGAATTAACTTTTGCTTCAGTTTTTTCTGAATTATAACCTACAAATTCTGTTGAGACATACCTATCTTTTAGATCAAACCATATCTTATCAATTGAATCTGAACCAGAACCTTTCCAAGATTTTCTAGCTTCTTTTTTTCGTTTTTCCATTAATTTATTAAACTTTTCCGTATCAACTTTTATTTTTAAAGTTTTAAAATAATCTTCAACTAAATCTAATGGGAAGCCATAGGTATCATATAATTTAAACGCAACCTCTCCACTTAATGTGTTGTTTTTAATTTTATTTTTTTCATCATGTATAATTTTCATTCCATTTGTTAGCATTGATTGAAATTTTTCTTCTTCATTTATAATAGTTTCTTTGATTGAATCTTTAGCTCTATCTAACTCATTATACTCTGAAGACATTTCTTTTATTAAATGATCTATCATTTTTGACAGAACATGATCTTTTGAACCTAGAGTATTTGCGTGTCTCATTGCTCTTCTCATTATTCTTCGTAAAACATAACCGCGACCTTCATTTGATGGCACCAATCCATCTGCAATTAAAAAACATGAAGCTCTTAAATGATCAGAAATTACTCTATGACTTGAAATGGTATCTTTGTTAATTTGCGTTTTTGTAATTCCGGCACTTAAATCAACTAATTTTTTAAATAAATCAATTTGATAATTATCGTGAGTTCCTTGCAATACTGCAGCCATTCTCTCCAAACCCATACCAGTATCAACAGAAGGTTTTGGTAAATTAACCCGTTTATCTTTTGAAATTTGCTCATACTGCATAAAAACTAAGTTCCAAATTTCAACAAAACGATCCCCGTCTTCGTATTTTGAACCTGGAGGACCTCCAAATAAATGTTCGCCATGATCATAAAAAATTTCTGAACATGGTCCGCACGGTCCAGTCTCGCCCATTGACCAGAAATTATCAGATGTATGAATTTTAATTATTTTATCTTCACTAAAACCTGCAATTTTTTTCCATAAGTCATATGCTTCTTGATCTTCTGAAAACACAGTCACACATAATTTATTTTTTGGTAAAGCAAAGTCTTTAGTTATTAGTTCCCAAGCATATACAATTGCTTGTTCTTTAAAATAATCACCAAAGGAAAAATTACCCAAC
>CENU01024379.1_pt1 | contig 21957 bp, 18 predicted proteins | sample 361331 | NCBI WGS metagenome assembly CENU01 (sample SAMEA2619766, study PRJEB7988) | marine metagenome | isolation source: saline water (ENVO:00002010), including | reverse complement strand
GGAGGCCTATACTACCCAAGGTAACCCCCCACAGGTGAAACGCGGAATGATACTGAAACTGCTGGTCATTGTCCTGGTGAGCGTCATTGTTTTCTGGTTTGTCGGAAAAGGCTGGCCAAGGCTGAAAACCACATTCCGGCAACGGTTGCTGCCGCTGATCCTTTCCCCCGTTGCCTTTCCCATCATCAAGAGAGTGTTCTGGGTATTGCTGCGATTGCTGTTCCGTCGCTAGGCATGGACCAATTCAGGGCCTTTGCCTAAGCCTCAACCCCTCCATTGGCGGCTGACCATTCGCGGGGGGCATCCAGGAAATCGCCAACGGCCTTGATGGTGGCGGCATCGAGGTGGTCGGCTTCCTTCGCCGCCTCCAGCACGGACCGCCAGGTGGTCAGGTAGTGCAGGGTCAGCCCGGCATCGGCCATGATCTCAGCCGTTTCGGGGAAGATATCGTAAAAGAACACAACAAACGTGTGATTGCATTCGGCCCCGGCCTTACGCAAGGCATCAACAAAGGCAATTTTGCTACCGCCATCGGTGGCGAGGTCTTCAACCAGAAGCACCCGATCGCCTTCGAGCAGGTGGCCCTCAATCTGGGCATCACGGCCAAAGCCCTTGGGCTTTTTGCGGACATACTGCATCGGCAGGCCCATCCGTTCAGCGAACCAGGCGGCAAAGGGAATGCCCGCCGTTTCACCACCCGCGACACTGTCAAACGCCTCATACCCTGCCTTTTCCAGCACCGAGGCAACGCCGAAATCCATCAGCATGGAACGGATGCGCGGGAACGAAATCAGCTTTCGGCAATCGATATAAACCGGGCTGGTCGCGCCTGAGGTCAGGGTAAAGGGCGGGTCAGCCCTGAAATGAACAGCGTCGATTTCCAGCAGCATTCTGGCGGTGGCGCGGGCCATCTGGGCCTGATCGGGATAAGTGGTGTGGAGCATGGCGGATCGGTCCTCTATTTCCTCAACAGGTTTTACTCAAGAATTTTTACTCAGCAATTTCACTCAAGGGGTTCAACATGCCAGTGGAGATCAACCCCGGGGTCAAAGACGGTGACAGTCTCCTGCCCCGCTGTGATCGCCTTGGGGTAGCGGCAAGGGGTTTGCATCCGGGTCAGTTTCAGCTGCCCTTTATTGAGCGGCAAGCCATAGAAATTGGCGCCGTTCACGCTGGTGAAGGCCTCAAGCTGATCGAGGGCGTTGTCTTCATCAAAAACATGGGCGAGGCATGACATCGTGTTCGGGGCCGTGTAAATCCCGGCGCATCCGCAAGCCTGTAATTTGGCGTGATCAGGATGCGGCGCGCTGTCGGTGCCAAGGAAATAGCGGCTGTCACCCGAGGTTGCGGCTTTCCTGAGGGCAAGACGATGCTCTTCGCGTTTGGCCACGGGCAGGCAATAGAAATGCGGCCTGATCCCCCCCGCCAGAATATGATTGCGGTTGATCATCAGATGATGGGTGGTGATGCTGGCGGCCAGATTGCCGCTCGCCGCACCAACATAGGCTGCGGCATCAGCCGTGGTGATATGTTCCATGATAACCTTGAGTTCGGGCAGATCGCGCCTGAGCGGATCCAGCACGGTTTCAATGAAAACCTTCTCCCGATCAAAAATATCAACCTCGGGGGAGGTCACCTCACCATGGATACAGAGCGGCATGCCGATGCTTGCCATCACCTCCAGCACCGGCATGACCCTGGCAATAGAGCGCACGCCTGAGGCTGAATTGGTGGTTGCCCCGGCGGGGTAGAGCTTGACCGCCGTGATCAGCCCGTCAGCAAACCCCGCCGCCAGGTCATCAGCATCACTGTCCTCGGTCAGGTAGGCCGTCATCAACGGGGTGAACCCGCTGCCCCGGGGCAGGGCTGCCATGATGCGGTCACGGTAGGCCGCAACATCAAGGGCCGTCACCACCGGCGGGACAAGATTGGGCATGATGATCGCCCGGGCAAAATGCCGGGCCGTATCCGGCAGAACAGCGGCCAGCATATCACCATCACGCAGATGCAGGTGCCAGTCATCAGGCTGGCGTATGATCATCTCATCCGTCATGCTTTCCTTTTACCCAAAAAAAACGGTACCCGAAACCGGATACCGTGAAATGGAGGTCAATGCCAAGAGGATTTATTCAGCCGCCTCCTGGGGACGCATATCCTTGGGGTCGATCCCGGCCACCGCGACAGGCTTTTTCATGGCATCACGGCGGAACGGTTCACCCAGTTCCTGATTGAGCATAACCTCAATAAAGGTGGTCTTGCCCTGTTTCATCTGGGCATCAATCGCTGTGCCGAGCGCGTCCGTCAGCTCATCCATGGTGAAGACGGCAACGCCTTCAAACCCGCAAGCCGTGGCGATTTTGGCATAGGAAACGTTGTCATCCAGCTCGGTCCCGACGAAGTTGTCATCAAACCACAGCGTCGTGTTGCGCTTTTCGGCACCCCACTGATAGTTGCGGAAGATCACCATGGTGATGGCGGGCCATTCCTTGCGGCCAATGGCCGTCATCTCATTCATGGAGATGCCAAAGGCACCATCACCGGCAAAGCCGACAACAGGGGTTTTGGGGCAACCGATCTTGGCACCGGCGATGGATGGCAGGCCATAACCGCAGGGACCAAACAGGCCGGGGGCCAGGTATTTGCGGCCCTGCTCAAACGTTGGGTAGGCGTTACCGATGGCGCAGTTGTTGCCAATATCCGAAGAAATGATGGCTTCCTTGGGCAGCACCGCCGTGATGGCACGCCAGGCCATGCGCGGTGACATTTTCTGCGGCTCACGATCACGGGCACGTTCATTCCAGCTTGTCCCCGGATCATCATCCTCATGGTCGAGCGAGGTCAGCTGCTGCGCCCATGCTGATTTGACCTGGGCGATCATGGCGACACGGTCTTCACGGCCAGCGTCACCCGCGGATGCATCGAGCCTGTCGAGAATGCTGCTGGCAACTTTTTTCGCATCACCGGCAATGCCGACACTGACTGTCTTGGTCAGGCCGATGCGGTCAGGGTTGATATCAACCTGAATGATCTTGGCGTCTTTCGGCCAGTAGTCGATGCCGTAGCCAGGCAGGGTCGAGAAAGGATTGAGGCGGGTGCCGAGCGCCAGCACCACATCAGCCTTGGCAATCAGTTCCATGCCAGCGCGTGAGCCATTATAGCCGAGCGGGCCGGCAAACAGCGGATGGGACCCCGGGAAAGCATCATTGTGCTGATAACCGCAGCAGACAGGGGCATCCAGCTTTTCAGCCAGTTTCATGGATTCGGGAATAGCACCGCCGATAACAACACCGGCACCATTCAGGATGACCGGGAATTTGGCCTTGGACAGCAGCCTTGCGGCCTGTTCAATGGCATCATCACCACCGGCAGGGCGTTCAAATTCAACAATGGCAGGCAGTTCAATATCAATCACCTGAGTCCAGAAATCACGCGGAATGTTGATCTGCGCAGGGGCAGAGGCACGCTTGGCCTGGAGGATAACGCGGTTGAGCGTCTCGGCAATCCGGCCCGGGTCACGGACTTCTTCCTGATAGGCAACCATGTCCTTGAAGAGGGCCATCTGCTCGACTTCCTGAAAACCGCCCTGACCGATGGTCTTGTTGGCGGCCTGAGGGGTCACCAGCAGCAGCGGGGTGTGGTTCCAGTACGCTGTCTTCACCGGCGTGACAAAGTTGGTAATGCCGGGGCCGTTCTGGGCCACCATCATGGACATCTTGCCCGTGGAACGGGTGTAACCGTCTGCCATCATGCCAGCGTTGCATTCATGCGCCGCATCCCAGAAATGAATACCCGCGGTGGGGAACAGATCCGAAATCGGCATCATGGCCGAACCGATAATACCAAACGCATGTTCGATACCATGCATCTGAAGAACTTTGACAAAGGCCTCTTCGGTCGTCATTTTCATGGCGGCAATCCTCCTGCAACGACGGTTATCATTTAATCGTATCCGCATTGTAGAAAGACACGCCCCTGCCCTATAGAACCAGAGTTTTCATATTATAGGACCAGATGGGGGGCTAGCATCATCTTCCGGTTGGATTAATTCAATAAGGGAAAGGAAACCCGATGAGCCATTATTTTATCACTGGAACCAGTTCCGGCATCGGCGCGGCTTTGGCCGGGGCGCTGTGCCGTGACGGGCATAAGGTTTCAGGGATGGCACGGCGGCATGACCGGCAGCAGGCCCTGGCCAGCACCGCCCCGGGGTTTACCGCCATCACCGGTGATGTCACCGATGAGCAGGCGACAAATCGCGCTGTATCTGAGGCAATCAAACAGAACGGGGCCATTGATACGATCATCCTCAACGCCGGTATCTACACCCCACAGGACAGCAGCAGCATCGACACGCCAGCCTATCGCCAGCATATGGAGGTCAATTATATGGGCGTGGTCCATGGCCTTGCCGCCGCACTCCCCGCCATGGTGGAACGGGGCCGGGGCCGGGTTGTGATCATTGCATCGGTTGCAGGCTGGCGCGGTCTGCCGAGGGCCGCCGCCTATGGCCCCACCAAGGCCGCGCTGATCTCGCTTGCCACCAGTCTGCGTTTTGATCTGGAACCGAAAGGCATCACCGTGCAGGTCATCAGCCCGGGATTTGTTGACACAGAGGCAACGGCGGTTAATGATTTCACCATGCCTCAGTTAATGACCATTGATGCTGCCGCCGCTGAAATTATCGCTGGCATGCAGACATCACGGTTTGAAATTTCTTTCCCGAGGCGTTTTGCCTTGACGATGCGGCTGATCAGTCTGTTGCCGTGGTCGCTCTATTTCCGGCTGGTGGGTATGCGCACAGGTGCCAAATGAACGATTCAGAACCGTCACAGATCCCGGAGATGATCACCGCCTATAGTGAGGTGTTTGAAAACCTGACCGAAGAAACCATGCCCGATCTGCTGGCCCTGGCCAGTGACGACATTGTTTTCACCGACCCGTTCAACAAGGTCTTTGGCAAGGAAGGGTTTGAGGCTATTTTCCGCCACATGTTCGAAACCTGTGAAGACCCGGTTTTCATCGTCAGTGATCTGGCGGCAGGCAATCAGGCCTGGTACCTGCGCTGGCGCATGACCGGGCGGCTCAGATCATGGCCGAGGACAAGCCTCGCGCTGGAGGGGATGAGCGAGGTCAGGCTGGATGAGGCCGGGTTGATCAGCCACCATATCGACCATTGGGACAGCGCCAGCCAGTTGTTGACCAACCTGCCCCTGATCGGGGCGGTTATGCGGTTTATTCTGAAAATCTTTCGGGTTGGCGGCTGACCCTATTCACGCACCAGCAGGATCTGCTTGACGTCAATCGAACCGCCCCGGAACCCGCCCTCACAATAGGCGAGGTAGAGTTCCCACATCCGCTTGAACCGGGCATCAAACCCCATGGTGACAATCTCTGGCCAGGCATCGAGGAAACGCTGCCGCCAATCCTCCAGCGTGCGGGCATAGTGCTGGGCGAAGCCTTCTTCCTCAACCATTCTCAGCCCGGCCTGATTGATCGGGTCTTCCAGCCTCGGCATTGATGGCAGCATGCCACCGGGGAAAATGTAATGCTGGATGAAATCGCCCTCATAGCGGTAGAGATCAAAGATCGCCTCATCGATTGTGATGACCTGAAGCGCGGCACGCCCGCCATCACGCAGGCAGTTTGACAGGGTCTTGAAAAAGGTTGGCCAATACGCCTCGCCCACCGCCTCAAACATTTCAATCGAAACAATCTTGTCGAAATGCTGGTCAAGGTCACGATAGTCGGTGAGGCTGATATTGACCCGATCCGACAACCCGGCCCGGGCGATGCGATCACGGGCGAAATCATGCTGTTCCTTTGAAATCGTGATCGCTGTCAGGGTGGCATCATAGTTACGGCCGACAAATTCGGCGAAACCGCCCCAGCCGCAACCGATTTCAAGCACACGGTCACCGGGCTGGATATCAACCAGTTCGGCCAGACGGCGATACTTGGCTTCCTGCGCTGTGGCCAGATCAGCCTGCTCATTTTCGTAAATGCCCGATGAATACGTCATGCTGCCATCCAGCCATTTGGCATAGAACGTATTGCCGAGATCGTAATGCGAGGCAATGTTGCGGCGTGACCCCTCACGGCTGTTGCGGCGCCATGAATGCACCAGCTTGCGGAAGGCGGTTTTAACCCTGCTGAGCTTGAGGTTTTCTTCAACGAAATCGTTCTGCACCACGGCCAGTTCAACCAGTTGCGCCAGATCACCACTGGTGACCTCACCTTTCATGAAAGCCTCACAGAAACCGATCTTGCCATCATGGATAATCCGCGCCAGACCACTGCGATGGGTGATCTGCATATCAGCCGAAGGCCCGTCATTGGGGCCGAGAAATTCGCGGGTTTCGCCATCCGGCATTGTCAGGGTCAGCTTGCCCGCCTGGATATTGGAGAGGATCGCAAACAAGGCCCTGCGATGCAGGTGATGGGTGATCGACGTAAACATTATTCAACTCCTTTACTTCGGGCATTCGACCATGCGGCTTCTGGCGGGATGGGACGGGAAAAAAACGGTACCTTCTTGCGCCAGAGCTTGAAGGCCTCAAGATGGATGGAAAAAAGCGGCCGCCCGGGAAACTGGCCAGCCCCGATCAGGCCGGTAATAATCCGATTGCTGTCAAGGCGTGACAACGTCCCCCGCAGGGTGGCGGTCAGGGTCGGCTGGTCATCGATACTGTAACCGATCAGGAGGGACATCTCATCATCCGAGTTGCGCATTTTCAGCTTATAGTCACCGGTGACCGGCAGAAACGGCGACACATGGAAAATCTTGTCCGCGTCATGCAGGGTATCACCAACCCCGACATAGGAATGCATATCACCAAAGGTATTGCGGACTTCGTAGATCGTCAGTTGCACCGCGCCTTTGGCATCGTAGCACCGGTAAACCGATATCGGGTTGAAGACCTGCCCCAGAATGCGCGGAAAGGTCAGCAGCATGACGCGATCGATTACGGCACCAGGGCAGGCTTTCTGCGCCAGTCTGCGGGCATAGCTGGCCAGCGGTTCGACCATCCGGCGACCCGCCGCAAAATTGGGGCCGTGATCGCGTTCATCAAAGGACAAAAGGTTGAAACCGCCGATGCTGAACAGCGCCGATTGCCATGCTGCCTCATCCAGGCGGTCAAGATCAAGCCATAGCGACAGGCCCTTTCGTTCCAGCCGATGCGCGACCGGCCGATGCCGGGTATGGATGATGCGGGAGGTAACGAGTGCCGCTGCATCCATCAGGAAACCTGCTTTTCATAGAAATCATCACGGTTGAGGTCATAGCCCTGGACCGCGCTTGGCCAGGGGATATCGGCCCCGAGGGTGCGGGCCACCGCCACCGCCGAGGCAAGCCCGTCTTCATGGAAGCCGTAGCCCGACCACGCGCCACAGAAATAAAGCCCGTTCTGGCCCTGCAACCGGGGGAGTTCCCGCTGGGCGGCAAGCGCCTTATCATCCATGACAGGATGGCTGTAATGGTATTCGCCATGGATCAAATCAGGATCAGGGTCGATAAACGGGTTGAGGGTGACCAGCAACGGTGTCTTGCAGGGGATGTTCTGCAACCGGTTCATCCAGTAGGTGACGCACAGCCCGTCGCCGGGGTCCTCCCGGGTCAGGTAGCTCCATGAGGCCCAGGCGGCCTTGCGTTCAGGCATCAGCGCAGGATCACTGTGGAGGATGACGCGATTGGGCTGGAAATCGAACGCGCCCAGAATACGCTCTTCATCCTCGCTGGCATCCTTGATCAGCGCCAGGCTCTCATCAGCATGGGCGGCCATGATCACCGCATCGAAAATAACTTCACCTTCGCCCTCAATCGTCAGCGCAACCTTGCCAGCCTTGCGGGTGATGGCGGTGATGGTGGTGGACGGGCGCACCCTGTCCCCCAAGGCATCGACAATCTTGCCGACATATTGGCGGGAGCCGCCGGTGACAGTGCGCCAGCGCGGCCGTTCAAGGAAATTGAGCAACTGATGGTTATCCATAAAGGCCATGAAACTGCGGGCCGGAAACGCCATCATGGTTTCGGCCGGGCATGACCAGATCGCCGCCGCCATGGGCAGCAGGTGATCATCGACAAACGATGCCGAATACCGCTCCCGCCGGATGAACGCATCAAGGGTTTCATCTTTGGGACCGTTGCGGGCGGCCTTGGCCCCGGTGCGGTAAAACCGGATCAGGTCGGAAAGCATGCTCCAGTAGGATGGTTTCAGCACGTTGCCGGGTTGCGCCAGAAACCCGCGCAGGGAGCCTTCGTATTCGAGCCGCCCCGGGCCTACCGACACCCCGAACGACATATCGGTGGACTCGGTTGCAACCCCGAGGCTGTCAAACATGCCGACAAGGTTGGGGTAATTGCGTTCGTTGAAAACAATGAACCCGGTATCGACGGGAAAGCGGCCCTCAGGCGTATCAGCAAAGACCGTGTGCGAATGCCCACCAATGCGATCCTCAACCTCAAATAAATAAGTTTCTGCCTTTGAGGACAACAGCCAGGCCGATGCCATGCCTGAAATGCCCGAACCGATGACGGCGTATCGCATACTTTGTATTCCCACTAAATTCAGGGTTAAAGTTAGAGCATAGCATGGGACTGACTACCCATCAGGCCGATTTTATCCGCTGAAAGGCAGAAAGGGCGCGTTCGCGTCCGGTCGGATGATCAACCAGCGGCAACGGGTAGGTGCCATCTTCGGATGCTGCAAACAGCCCCGCCCCGTCATCCCGGGGGCTGAACAGACCGCGATCATCACGCCCGGCGATTTCAGGAACCCAGCGCCGGACGTAATCATGGGCGCTGAATTTGTCGCCCTGGGTGATCGGGTTGAAGACACGGAAATAGGGTGAGGCATCAGCCCCGCAGCCCGCCACCCATTGCCAGCCTGCACTGTTCGATGCGAGGTCGGCATCAACCAGCGTATCCCAGAACCATCGCTCACCCTCCTGCCACGGGATCAGGAGATGCTTGGTCAGGAAAGAGGCGGTGATCATCCGCACCCGGTTATGCATCCATCCGGTTGAATAAAGCTCCCTCATACCGGCATCAACCAGCGGAAAGCCGGTGCGGCCAGCCTGCCACGCCGCCAGATCATCAGCATAGTCATCACGCCACGGGAAACGGCTGAATTCATTCCGCAACGGGGCATCGGGCATAAAGGGGAACTGGTCCAGCAACTCATGGGAAAATTCGCGCCAGATGATTTCAGACAGAAACACCTCGGCCCCACTGTTGGTCAGCCCCCTTTCCATGACGCGATGATAGATCGATACCGGCGAGATTTCCCCGAAATGAAGATGCGGGGACAGGCGCGATGTGCCGATTTCCGATGGCAGATCACGGCTGGTATCGTAATGATCAATGGTGCCGTCAAGGAAGCGGTCAAACGCTGAATGGGCTGCGGCCTCCCCCACCTGCCAATGCGACGCCATGCCAGTTGCCCAATCCTGCTGACCGGATTTGCTCGATGGCAACAGGTCCAGCGCATCAAGGCTATCCCCCTCAGGCCATGCCGCCGGTGCCGGAATACGGGACGGGCGGGGCAAGGCCGGGCGGGGCGGCTCCCCCGCCAGCAGATTGCGCTTGAAAGGCGTGAAAACCCGCATCCGGTTGCCCGTCTTGGACAGAACCTGACCCGGTGATTTCAGCAATGTGCCGGTATAGGTGTTGATCCGCGCCCTGCCCTCAAGGGCTGAGCTGACCCGGCCCAGCTGATCGCATGACCATGGCTCATGCCGGGTATGGGTGTGGAGCGTGGTGGCCCCTGATGCCGCCATGATCCGGGGGATAATCTCCTCAGCCTGGCCCCGTGCCAGCACCAGCCGGGAGCCAAGCGCCTCAAGATCAGCAGCAAGGCTGGCCAGACTGTGATGCAGCCACCACCGGCTGGCCCCGCCCGGTTGCCATTTCCCCGCCGCCTCATCATCGAGGATATAGAGCGGGATGACGGCATCCCCCGAAGCCACCGCCGCATCAAGGGCAGGATGATCGGTGAGGCGCAAATCCAGGTGAAACCAGCAAACACAAGTGGCCATTACAATTCCCTATCGTTCCAGTTGGGATGCATGAGAATAGGGGTATCGGTAAATCCGGCAAGCATGACAGAACAGAATTTCAGCCTTGCCCGGGAAAAATCGCCCGATGGATGGGTCCAGCACCGACAGCCCGCCGGTATAGGCCCCGAAGGCGGGCATGATCATGCGGCGGCCATCATGGATGAAACAGCGCCCGCTGATCGCCCTTGCCCGTGTCTTGATACGCGCCTTGGGGTGGTAATGCCCCGATACCTCACCCCCCATGGCATCAGGGCTGGCGATATGGCGGAACCGGATTGTCCGGCTCAGGTAATCGTCGGCGGCCTGGCCCGGCAACCATGACGGCAGGGTCGGGTCGTGATTGCCCACTAGCCAGATCACATCCCGCCCCTCGGCCAGCGTGTTGATGCGGCGGCGGTGATCATCATCGAGGCTTTCGGCAAGATGGGAGCGGTGAAAACTGTCCCCGAGGAAAAGCAGTTTCCGGGGGTTGTCACGCCTGATCGCCGCCTCAAGCGCATCAAGGGTTGCCATCGTGTCATAGCCCGGGATCGGTGTTGTCCGTGACAGCGCCCTGCCCTTTTCCAGATGCAGATCGGAAAACGCCAGCAACCCGCCATCGTCAAACAGCGCACTGCCATCGGCGTTGGCGATGACCTCCTCACCATTGAGGTTGAATACCAGCCGGTTATCGGCTGAGGATGATACCGTCATAGCGGCAGGCTCGCCTGAAGCGGCGCCCCGGTGAACCCGTCCAGCGCTTCATCAATCAGCTCGGCTTCGAGTTCGGCCAGACTATCCTCCACGGCCGAGGCGGTGACACTCTCCCGCCCGACTTCCAGCATCAGCGGCATGGCGAGGGGGGAGACACGCTCAAGCGGGCGAAACTCTATCCTGCCCTGGAACCGGGCCAGCATATCCGCCAGCCGCCTGATATCCGTCAGCCCCCTTGCGGCATCATCACGGGTGGCGCGGATCAGGATATGATCAGGCTGGTGCCGCAGCAGCACATCATAGATCAGGTCTGAATTCATGGTCATCTGGCGGCCTGTCTTGGATACGCCCGGATGGGTTTTTTCAATCAGCCCGGCGATTGTCGCCACCACCCGAAACGATCGTTTCATCATCGTGCTTTCCTGCATCCATTCTTCGAGGTCATCCCCCAGCATATCGGGATCAAGCAGATCATCAACCGACGTTACCGCCCTCAACCCCCAGACAGCCAGCGCATAGTCCGTGGCAACAAAGCCGATGGGGCGCAGACCGGCGCGTTCCATCCGCCGGGTCAGCAGCATGCCCAGCGTCTGATGCGCGTTGCGGCCCTCAAACCCGTAGATCACCAGAAAATGCTTGTTGGCGCGGGGAAAGGTTTCCACCAGCAGCCTCTCCGGGCTGGGCAGGGAGGATTTCCATTCCTGGATCGACAGCCATTGCCGGACCGGTTCAGGGTACTGGTGCCATGCCTCCCGGTCAGCGATCATGGCCCTGATGCGTTCCGCCAGATTGGTGGTCAGCGGCAACCGACCACCCGCATAGGCCGGAACCTTGGGTTCTGCGCCTGTGGCCAATATCGCCTCCACCGTCATCGTCCCCCTCATGCCGGTGAATTGCAGCACCCTGCCCGCAAAGATGAACGTATCCCCCGGCACCAGCGACTGCACGAAATATTCCTCAATCTTGCCGAGCTTGCCCAGCCCGCGCACCGCCAGCGTCAGGGTCTGGGTTTCGACAATCGTCCCGGCGTTGAGCCGCCATTGCAGGGCAACGCTGCGATGGGCAATCCGGTAGAAACCATCCCGCCCCTCGGCCAGTTTGTGATAGCGTTCATAGGCCTTGAGCGCGTAGCCGCCGGTGGTGACAAATTCCAGCACGGCATCAAAATCAGCACGGCTCAAATGCCGGTAGGGAAAGGCTGTGCAAACCTCCTGATAAAGGTCATCAGCCCGGAACGGATCAGCGATTGCCATCCCGACAACATGCTGGGCCAGCACATCAAGCCCGCCCGGATAATCCGGCGGATCATCCAGGAGGCCGGACCGGATATCGGCAATCGCGGCGTGGCATTCAAACACTTCGAACCGGTTGGCGGGGACCAGCACAGCACGGCTGATCAGATCATAGCGATGCCCGGACCGGCCGATCCGTTGCAGCAACCGGGCCGTGCCTTTGGGTGCGCCGACCTGGATCACCAGATCGATATCAGCCCAGTCAATGCCAAGATCGAGTGAGGCCGTGGCCACCACCGATCGCAACGCCCCTTTCGCCATGTGGTTTTCGACCTTGCGGCGCTGTTCGGTGGAAAGCGAGCCATGATGAATGCCGATGGGCAGGTTACTATCGTTGATGCGCCACAGCGACTGAAACAGGATTTCCGCCTGCGCCCTGGTGTTGACGAAAACCAGCGTGGTCCGGTTTGCCTCAATCAGCCGAAAGATATCCTCCACCGCCCATGATGCGGAATGGCCTGACCATGGCAGCTCGGCATCCCTGGTCAGAACGCTGATTTCAGGTTCAATCCCGGCAGAAGCCCTGATCACGGCAACCTGTTCCACATCGGGGTTGAGCCAGCCCCGCAACGCATCAGGATTGGCGACCGTGGCCGACAGGCCGACAACGCGCATCCCGGGGGCAAGCCTGCGGAGCCGTGACAGCGACAGCGATAACAGATCACCGCGCTTGTTCCCGGCGAGGGCATGCAGCTCATCCAGCACCACCCGCCTGACCCCCTTGAAAATAGTGGCCGCATCAGGCCAGGTCAGCATCATTTCCAGCGATTCAGGCGTTGTCATCAACACCTGGGGCGGGTTTTCGCGCTGACGCTTGCGCTTGGCCTGGGGGGTATCACCGGTGCGGGTCTCGGCCCTGATATCCAGCCCCATTTCACGGATCGGGATAGCAAGGTTGCGTTCGATATCCACCGCCAGTGCCTTGAGGGGGGAGATATAGATCGTGTGCAGGCTGTCCTCAGCGTCAGGGGCGGAAAGCTCAATCAGGCTGGGCAGGAACCCTGCCATGGTCTTGCCTGTTCCGGTCGGGGCCACCAGCAGGGCGGAACGGCCATCCCTGTCGGCCTCCACCATGGCGACCTGATGGGGGTGGATCATCCAGCCACGGGTTTCAAACCACGCCTCAAACGAGGCGGGGATCAGGCTGCTGTCATGAAAGAGATCAGGCATGGAGTGGAAACCGGCTTGCTGTTGTCATGATTAAAATTATGTATAGTTAGTCCGAAGGCAAGCATCAGCCGACATCCATGTGGAGAAACCGGTGCAGAATAACGAATAAAGAAAGCAGCATCATGATCGACCTCTACTTCTGGCCAACCCCGAATGGCCGAAAAATCAGCATCGCGTTGGAAGAGCTTGGACTGGAATACACCCTCAAACCCGTCAACATCGGCAAGGGTGACCAGTTTGACCCCGGCTTTCTGGCCTTCAGCCCGAACAACCGGATGCCCGCCATCATCGACCATAATGATGATACGGGGGGCGATCCCCAGCCTGTGTTTGATAGCGGGGCCATCCTGCTCTACCTCGCGGAGAAGACAGGCAAGCTGATCCCCGCCGATCACCGAAAGCGGATCAGCACCATCGAATGGCTGATGTGGCAGATGAGCGGGGTTGGCCCGATGCTGGGGCAGGCCCATCATTTCAACCACTACGCCAAGGAAAAAATCCCCTACGCCATGGAACGCTATTCGAATGAATCAAACCGGCTCTATGGCGTGATGGATCGCCGCCTTGCCGATCATGAATGGCTCGCCGGTGATGAATACACCATCGCCGATATCGCCGTTTTTCCATGGACCCGCACCTATGAACGCCAGGGCGTGGCCATTGACGATTACCCCAATGTCGAACGCTGGCGGCAGACCATGCTCAGCCGTGATGCGGTGGAACGCGGCATGAAGGCCGGGTCCGAATGGACCAGCGACCTGCGCGCCCTCGATACCGACGAATGGAAGAAACTCTTCGGCAGCAAGTAATGGGTTCAGCGGACGGCATTGATCAATGGATCAGACCAGGCCCAAACGGGCTTGAGGTCAATGCCGGGACGCGGTTTCATATTGATGCCCTGAGGGCGAGCGAGTGCGTGGTGGTCACCCACGGTCACGCCGATCATGCCCGCCCCGGCCATGGACGCGTTATCGCCACCCCGGAAACCCTGGCCATCATGGCGGCGCGATACGGCGAAAACTTCACCACCGAGGCAACGCCCCTGCCCTATCATCAGGACATGGTGCTGGGTGATACGACGATCAGGCTGGTTCCGGCGGGGCATGTGCTGGGCAGCGCGCAGGTGGTGATTGATCATAACGGCCAGCGGGTGGTGGTTTCCGGTGACTACAAGCGCAAGGCCGACCCGACCTGCACCGCGTTTGAGCCGGTGGAATGTGATGTTTTCATCACCGAGGCGACCTTTGCCCTGCCTGTCTTCAGCCATCCCGACCCTGAAACCGAGATAGCAAAGCTGCTGTCATCGCTGCGGCTGTTCCCTGAACGCTGTCATGTTATCGGTGCCTATTCACTGGGCAAGGCGCAACGGCTGATCGCGCTCATCCGCCTGGCTGGCTATGACCAGCCGATCTACCTGCATGGCGCCCAGCAGAAGCTGTGCCAGCTCTATCAGGACCTCGGCATCGACCTTGGTGAGCTGAAACCCGCCACCGCCGGGGAAAAGGGCAAACCGCGTGAAGACCTTGCCGGGCAGATTGTCATTGCCCCGCCCTCTGCGCTTGCGGATAAATGGTCACGCCGCCTGCCTGACCCGCTGGTGGTGATGGCCTCTGGCTGGATGCAGATCAGGCAACGCGCCAAGCAATCCGGCGTTGAGCTTCCGCTTATCCTTTCGGATCATGCTGACTGGGCTGACCTGATCCGCACAATCGATGATGTCGCCCCGGCCGAAGTCTGGGTCACCCATGGCCGGGAGGAGGCCCTGATCAGGGCGCTTGCGCTCAAGGGGGTCAAGGCACGCGCCCTGTCACTGATCGGCTATGAGGAAGATGCCGAATGATCCATTTTGCGACACTGCTTGAACGCCTCCTGTTTGCGCCGCGCCGGAACACCAAGCTGGCCTGGATCAGCACATGGCTCACCGAATGCCCACCGGCTGACCGCGGCTGGGGAGTGGCGGCGATGGCGGGTGATCTGGATCTCGGTCGGGTCAAGCATGGCGTGGTGAGGGCGCTGGCAAGGCGCGTTCTGGATGAAGAGCTGTTTGCCCAGAGCTATGATTTCGTCGGTGATCTGGCGGAAACCACCGCGCTGATCTGGCCTCAACATCATGATGATAACCTGAGGCCGAATAGCCAGGCACCGTCCCTTGAGGATGTTGTCCTCACCTTGCAGGGGGCCAGCCCTGATGAGGCCGAGGACCATCTGGCCGGATGGCTGGACCGGCTCGATGTCACCGGGCGGTGGGGGCTGCTCAAGCTGGTGACAGGCGGCCTCAGGGTCGGGGTGTCAGCGCGGATGCTGCGCCTTTCCCTGGCTGAGGCTTTCGGCAAGCCGGTTGAGGATATTGAGGAAATATGGCCGCTTATCACCCCGCCCTATGATGATCTTTTTGACTGGCTCGAAGACCGTGCAATGAGGCCATCGGCGGAGGACAGGGCCGTGTTCCGCCCGTTGATGCTGGCGCACCCGATGGATGATGCCATGGCGGCGACAGTCAGCCCGGGTGATTTCCTCGTTGAATGGAAATGGGACGGGGCCAGGGTTCAGCTCGCCTCCGCGCCTGATGGGGTCAGGCTGTTCTCCCGTTCGGGTGATGCTATTGGCCCCGCCTTCCCCGAGCTGGTGGAGGGCATTGAATGGCAGGGCGTGCTGGATGGTGAATTGCTGGCCGGGACCCCTGATGCGGTCGAACCCTTTCAGCATTTGCAGCAACGGCTCAACCGCAAGAAGGCGGGCAAGACCCTGATCCGCAGCAGGCCGGTTTTCTTCCGTGCCTATGACATCCTCTTTGATGGCAAGACCGATCTTCGCCCCCTGCCGATTGAGGCCCGCCGTGACCGTCTGGCCGAGGTAATCAGGATGCTGGATCATCCGCTCTATGACACCTCGGCCGAGCTTCGTTTTTCCGGCCCCGGGGAGCTGGATGATCTGCGCGCCCAATGCCGGGAAGGCGGGCTGATCGAGGGCCTGATGCTGAAGGCGCGGGGCAGTGCCTATCAGCAGGGCCGTATCAAGGGTGTCTGGTACAAATGGAAACGCGATCCGCTGACCGCCGATGTGGTGCTGATGTATGCCCAGCGCGGCCACGGCAAGCGATCATCCTTTTATTCCGATTACACGTTCGGGGTCTGGACCGGTGATGGGCCGGAAAAACAGCTGGTCCCTGTCGGCAAGGCCTATTCGGGGTTTACCGATGCTGAGCTGAAAAAACTGGATCAGTTTGTTCGCACCAGCACCACCAACCGGTTTGGCCCGGTCCGGGAGGTTGCCCCCACCATGGTGGTTGAGGTCGCCTTTGACAGCATTGCCCCTTCAAGCCGCCATAAATCCGGCCTCGCCATGCGCTTTCCCCGATTCGCCAGTATCCGCTGGGACAAACCGGCGGAACAGGCCGACACGCTCGAAACCCTGAAAGCACTGACCTGACTGTTAATCCGCCTGCCCTGCCCTAGATCAGGGGCATGGACAATTCAGTATTTTACGCCGACCCGATGATCCCCAGCCTTGGTGAGGGGTTTTCCGCCGTGGTTGCCGGGGCAAGCGGCGGGATCGGGCAGGGGTTGTGCCGCAATCTCAGCATGAACCCGCTTTGTACCCGGCTCTATGCCTGCGCCCGCAACCCTGGCCCCGATGGTATCAGGCTCGATCTGGATGATGAGGCGAGCATCGAAGCCGCCGCCAGCAGGGTCGGCGCTGATGGTCAGCCCGCGCTCATCATCGGGGCGGTCGGGATGCTGCATGATCAGGACCGTGGCCGGATGCCCGAAAAATCGTTTCGTCACCTCAGCCATCAGGGCCTGATGGATTACTACACCGCCAACTGCATTGCCCCCGCCATGCTGGCCAAGCATTTCCTGCCGCTGATCCCGCGCCGGGGCAAGGCAGTGTTTGCGCTGCTGTCAGCACGGGTCGGCAGCATCACCGATAACGGCAAGGGCGGCTGGCATGGCTATCGTGCCGCCAAGGCAGGGCTGAACATGATGATCCGCAATTTTTCGCTCGAAATGCGGTTGCGCAACCCTGATGCTGTGGTCATCGGGTTGCATCCCGGTACGGTTGCAACCGGCCTGTCGGAACCGTTCAGGGGCATGGTGAGCCACGATATCTTCACCCCTGATGAAGCGGCCGGGCATCTGCTGGCGGTAATAGATGCCGCCGGGCCAGATCAATCCGGCCACCAGCTGGACTGGAAGGGCGAGATCATCCCCGGCTGAAGCAGGTGATCCCTTATTCTTGAGGGGCAGGCAGGCGGGCGACACCGATGGTGGTGATCAGCAGGAACAGCGCCGATCCGATCAGGCAGGCCTCAATCCCGCCAAACTGGTAGAGCAACCCTGAAAGGAACGTGCCAACCAGCCTGCCCGCAGCATTGGCGGCATAGTAGAAACCGATATCTTCAGCCGCCTTCTTGCTGCCGGCAAAAGCCACGATCAGGTATGAATGGAGCGAGGAGTTAACCGCGAAGGCAAAGCCGAACACCATCAGCCCGGTGACCAGCACCGTGACCGCAGGCCCCATGGGCATGGCCAGCACTATGGCCACCGGCACCAGCATCAGCCCACCAGCCCAGACCATCGCGGCCAGGGCCGGATGCCCGATCAGGCGGCGCGATGCGGCAACCAGTTCAGGGGCAAGCCCCTGAATGATGCCATAGCCGATTGTCCAGAGCGCAAGAAACCCGCCAACCTGCCAGAAACCCCAGCCATTGGCGTAGAGAAAGACAGGCAGGCCAACCACAAACCAGATATCCCTCGCCCCGAAGAGAAAGACCCGCGCCAGCGCGAGCATGTTGACCGCCGGGGTTTTGCTGAACAGCTCCCTCACGCTGCGTGATGCTGTCCCGACCCCGAGATGCCCCGGCAGACTGAGGCTGATCAGCACGGCAATGACGGCCAGCAGGCCAGCCATCAGCCATAGCCCGTGCTGGAACCCGATGCCGGTCAGCATGACACCGCCAAGAAAGAAACCAAGCCCCTTCATGGCGTTTTTGGAGCCGGTGAACCATGCCACCCAGCGGAACAGCCGGTCATCGCCCTCAACCGACACAACCTTGATGGCGGATTTTGAGGCGGTCTTGGTGATATCCTTGGCCAGCCCGGCGATGCCCTGTGCCGCCAGCACCCATAGTACCGAGGCGAGCGCCCCGATGGACGGGTCCAGAAACGACAGCAGCAACAGCCCCATGATCTGCACCACCATGCCCAGCACCAGCATCCGGGTAATGCCAAAACGTGTCGCCATCCAGCCGCCGCCAAGATTGGCGACAATCCCCGCCGCCTCATACAGCAGGAACAACAGGGCCAGCGTGAAGGGCGAATAGCCAAGCGAGAAAAAATGGAACAGCACGAGGATGCGCAAAGCCCCGTCAGACAGGGTAAAACCCCAATAGGACAGCGTGACAATCAGGTATTGGGTCATGGACCCTGATGAGGGTCTGGGCGGGTTATCGGGAGTATCCTGCATCATGCCTCAAGGCTGATCATTTTTGCCGCAAGGTCAACCATCCGGCATGAATACCCCAGCTCATTATCATACCAGGCGTAGATTTTCAGCATCGTGCCATCGGTCACCATGGTGCTGGGGGCATCGACAATCGTGCTGCGGGTATCATTGGCGTAATCGGCTGAAACAAGGGGGCGTTCCTCATACCCGAGGATACCGGCCAGCTCACCTTCGGCGGCGGCTTTCATGAGGCTGTTGACCTCATCCGCCGAGGTCGGGCGGGCGGTTTCAAAAACAAGATCGGTGAGGCTGGCATTCAGCACAGGCACACGCACGGCATGGCCGTTGAGCTTGCCCTCGAGTTCGGGGTAGATCAGCGCAATGGCCTTGGCACTGCCCGTGGTGGTGGGGATCAGCGATGACATGGCTGATCGCGCCCGCCTCAAATCCTTGTGCGGGGCATCAATGACAACATTGGTGTTGGTCGGATCATGGATGGTGGTGATCTGGCCATGGCGGATGCCGATGTGATCGTGAATGACCTTGACCACCGGGGCAATGCAGTTGGTGGTGCAGGATGCCGCCGTCACCAGCCGGTGCTGCCGGGGATCATAGAGATGATCATTGACCCCGACCACGATGTTGAGCGCGGATGGATCCTTGACCGGGGCCGCCACGACAACGCGCTTGACCCCCCTATCGAAATACCCCTGGAGCGTATCCGGGGTCAGGAACTTGCCGCTGCATTCCAGCACCATTTCAACACCGGCGGCGGCCCAGTCCACCTCACCCGGGGTGGCGGCATCGGTAAAGCCCATGCGGCGGCCATCAATGGTGATGCCGGTTTCATCATGGCTGATATCAGCACGCCAGCGGCGATGGATGGTATCAAATTCAAGCAGATGCGCTGTGGTCGCGGCCCCGCCCTTGATCTCATTGAGGTGGACGACATCAAGTCGGGTGCCGGTGTTTCTGTCAGCCTGATCGCGCTCAACCCCGCCAAGGGCATCGCGCAGGGCAAGGCGACCGATACGCCCCATTCCATTGATTCCGATTTTCATTTTCACCACCTCTGCGTATCATGAGATCAATAAATGGATATTATTTCATTTCCATTACACTGCGTGCATCAAGAGGGAAAGGAATAGAAGATGAAACTGCTGAGACTGGGCGAGAAGGGCCAGGAAAAACCCGCAATGATGGATGCCAACGGCCAGCCGCGTGACCTGAGCGCGGTGATCCCTGATCTGGCTTTTGAGGCGCTGTCACTGGAAAGCATGGCACGGCTGCGGGCGCTCGACCCGGAAAGCCTGCCCCTCCTGCCTCAGGAGTGCCGGATCGGTGCTGCCCTGGCGGATACCCCCAATTTCCATTGCATCGGGCTGAATTATGCGCGGCATGCTGATGAAACCGGCATGCCCCGCCCGACTGAGCCGGTGGTCTTCACCAAGGCGACCAGCTGTATCGGCGGGCCGGATGATGCCATCACGATTCCCGAAGGGTCAGTCAAAACCGACTGGGAGGTTGAGCTGGGCGTGATCATCGGGCGCAACGTTTTCAACATTACCGAGGCTGAAGCGCTTGATACGATTTCGGCCTATTGCGTCATCAATGATGTTTCCGAACGTGATCATCAGCTGGAACGGGGCGGCCAGTGGGTCAAGGGCAAATCGCATCCCGGCTTTGGCCCCATCGGCCCGTGGCTGGTTACCGCCGATGAGGTGCCTGATCCGCAGAACCTGCCGCTATGGCTCAGCATCAATGGGGAAATGCAGCAGCAATCCAGCACCAGCGACATGATTTTCAGCATTGCCGAGATTATCGCCTACCTGTCGCGTCACATGATCCTGCGGGTTGGTGATGTGATTGCAACCGGCACCCCTGAAGGCGTCGGGCTGGGCCAGACACCGCCCCGGTTCCTGCGCCCTGGTGATGAAGTCAGGCTGGGTATTGAGGGGCTGGGGGAACAGCACCAGACCTTTATTTCAGCGTAGGCGATATCGGAAAAGCTGATCAGCCGGATTTGCCACGATAGAGCTGTTCCAGCCTGTCGCCATAGACCTCACGCACGACATGGCGGCGGGTTTTCAGCGTTGCCGTCATCTGGCCGTTTTCGGTTGAAAACGCCTCATCCGCCAGAATAAAGCGGCGCACACGTTCAATAGTGGATAATGAGGCATTGGCCCGGTCTATCGCGGCACTGACGGCTTTTCTTACCGCCTCGGATTGCCTGTCATGCGGGGTGCCGGACTGATCCAGCACGGATTGTGATGGCACCACCACCGCCGCCAGCCATGGCTTGCGGTCACCATCCACCATGACCTGATCAATTTCAGGTTCAAGGGCGATGATCCCTTCCACCCGGCCCGGGGCGATATTGTCGCCGCCTGAATTGACAATGATTTCCTTGGCGCGGCCGGTGATGGTGATGTAACCGTCGGCATCAATACTGCCAAGATCGCCTGTATAGAGCCAGCCATCACGGATGGTGGCGGCGGTGGCGGCATCATCCTGCCAGTAGCCCTTCATCAGCATCGGGCCACGGGCCAGAATTTCCCCGGCATCACTCAACCTGACTTCAACCCCGCTCACAGCAGGGCCAACGCTTTCAATCTTGATAAGCCCGGGCCGGTTGGCGGAAATCAGGGGTGAGGCCTCAGTCTGGCCATAGCCTTGCAGGATATTGACCCCGAGGGCGAGAAAGAAAGTCCCGATATCAGGGTTGAGCGCGGCCCCGCCTGAAACAAAATATTCAAGGTTGCCGCCAAGCCTGGCCCTGACCTTGCGCCGGACGAGCAAATCAAGCACAGGGTCGATCAGCCTGTCGGACAATGTCAGCCCCCCTGAAATCCGCCTGCGGCCTATAGCGACAGCACGATTGAACAGTTTTTCACTGATCCCGCCTTTCTGCCGGACCCCCCGTGTGATGCGGTCATACAGCACTTCATAGAGCCGGGGGACCGCCGTCATCAGCGTGGGTGAGGCCTCGGCCAGATTGCTGGCAATCTGGTCTGCGCCCTCGCAATACCAGATTTCCGATGCGGTCTGGATCGGCAGGTGCAGCCCGGCGGTATGCTCATAGGCATGGGACAGCGGCAACAGGGAAAGAAAGCGTTGCCCCCTATTGACCCTGCCTTCCTTTAGCAGGTCAGCCGCGGCATCAATATTGGCCTGGATAGAAGCATGGCTGAGCATCACCCCCTTGGGCCTGCCGCCTGTCCCCGATGTGTAGATAAAACAGCAGGTGTCATCAGGGTTGATGGCCGATATCGCTGCCTCAAGTTCAGCCGGGTCCAGATCA
>CENU01200202.1_pt1 | contig 21973 bp, 17 predicted proteins | sample 361331 | NCBI WGS metagenome assembly CENU01 (sample SAMEA2619766, study PRJEB7988) | marine metagenome | isolation source: saline water (ENVO:00002010), including | reverse complement strand
ACGATCTCTTCTACTGGCTCTGTGGCAGTTGGCATTACGACCCGCCAATATAATTCGAGTAATACGGGGACCAATACGATTTTGATTACCGACGGTATGATCACGACTTCCGGTAACGGCCTGGACGCTGATATCCTAGGGCAGGGACTCACTCTTGTGCAAATGGACGGCGGATTAATCGAAACGACCGGAGATTTTGGCCGAGGAATAATTATCAATAAACAAAATACAATTAGCACGACTTCCTCCATCGGTCGAATTACCGGTGGCGAGATCTCTACAGTGGGAAGTTCGTCGTATGGTGTTTTGGTTGCGAATTCAGACAATGGGATCGCCTTGGGGGAAATGAGTGGGGGTACAATTACAACTTCCGGTACCTCTGCCGTTGGTATATTTATTTACAAAGGCAACACTAACAGCAATGCGACTGCAGCTAGCACTTTATCTGGCGGCGAGATTATTACGGCCGGGCAGGGTGGACATGGTATACAAGTTTCACACTTAGGTCTGGGCGATGTAGACGTCTCGGCGACCGGAGGCATGGTCACCGCCAGCGGACTGAATGCGCACGGCATATATGCTGATTCAAGAGGTAGCGGTATCGATGTAACCGTGAGCACGGAGATTACGGGTGGAAGCGGTGCTGGTTACGCAGTGAGTACAGAGACTTCAGCGGGTCAAAACAGTACGATTGCGATCAACGCTTCGGCTGACATCAGTTCGGCTGCGGGGTTGGCAATTTTCAATAATCAGGGTGACTCGCAAAGCAACATTGCGGTGGGTGCGCAGGTCGCTGGTGAGATTAATCTGGGGAATGGCAGCGACACCCTGGACATCGGTGGAGATGCATCCAACATTACCGTGTTGAACGGCGGGGATGATGTGGGCGCGGGTGACGGATGGATCGATGTGTTGACTCTGCGCAATCAGAACATCGCTGACTTGCAAAATGCCCCGACCCTAATCAACTGGGAAGAAGTTAATATCATCGATTCGACTTTTGCAGCGGATGGCACGACCGCCGGAACGGTCAATGTTACTAATAGCTCTGTTACGTTGGGTGGAACTTCTGCGGTGAATGATCTCTTAGGGTCCACGGAGGATCAGACGATTACGGTGACCGACGACATGGCAATTGCAAATACGCTGGAAGGTGCCGGCGGTGCCGATAGCTTGTCTGTTTTGGGCAACACATCGGTAATCGGTGGTCTTTTCGGTGGGGGCGAGGGACAGGATGCCAGTGCCTTGGCTGATGCTGCAGATACCATCACCGTCAATACCACAGGCACTGTTCAAGTAGTCGAGGGCGGCGCAGGCGGTGATGTCATCAACCTGCTTGGAGGAACGATTACGACCGATGTCTTGGGGCAGGCAGATAACGATATAATTACTTTGAACGGAGCGATGGTAACTGGCAACATCGACGGAGGAACGGGTGATGACAGCATTGATTTACTCGCCGGAGCCGTAAGTGAGGTACTGGGTGGAGACGACAATGATACGATCATGCTAAACGGCGCTACTGTGGGCGGTAACATCGACGGTGGTGCGGGCAATGATACGATTGATCTGCTTTCTGGTACGGTTAGCAATGTTCTGGGTCTGGCAGACGATGATGCGATCACGCTGAACGGTGCTACTGTGACCGGTAACATAGTAAGTGGTACCGGTAATGATAACTTCATCTGGCAATTGGGCTCGACGACCGATTTTCGAGGTGGTGACGGTTCGGACGTTGCCGATATAAGGGCTGCGGAGTATGACGGGACCCAGATTCTTGATGGCGGTGATGATGCGGATTCGGGTGACGGATGGATTGATCAGTTGACTCTAGGCAATCAAGTGATTGCAGGCACAATATCGGGTGCCAATATCCTTAATTGGGAAAATGTTTTCTTGGTCGATTCGACTCTGGAAGTGGACGATTTGGTCACCGAGACTTTGAATGTCAGTGGCGGCTCGACGACACTCGGTGGTGCGTCCGCAATTACCAGTGTATTGGGCTCGATTTCGGATGAAACAATTAACGTAACCGATGTCACCGTAATCACCAATGTGCTGGAAGGTGCGGGCGGTGTCGATAGCTTGTCTGTTTTGGGCAACGCATCGGTAACCGGAGGTGTCTTTGGTGGAGGGGCCGGTCAGGATGCCAGTGCCTTAGCTGATGGTGCAGATCTGATTACGATCAACACGACCGGTACGGTGCAGATGGTGGATGGTGGCGCGGGTGACGATGTCATAGACCTGCTTGGAGGAACGATTACGACTGATGTCTTGGGTCAGGCAGAAGATGATACAATTACTTTGAACGGAGCGACGGTAGACGGAGACATTGACGGCGGCGCAGGCGAGGATACCATCGATCTGCTTTCCGGTACCGTGAATACAGCTGTACTGGGTCAGGGCGATGACGACACGATCACTTTAAACGGAGCCACAGTGACTGGCAATATCGACGGAGGAACGGGTGAGGACACGATCGATCTGCTCGCCGGTACTGCGGACTTTGATGTCCTTGGTCAGGATGCCGTTGATACAATCACTCTGGACGGAGCAACGGTGACCGGTTCGATTGACGGCGGCGCGGGTGTGGATGGGATTGATCTGCTCTCCGGTACAGTCAACACGAATGTCCTCGGGGGGAACGACAACGACACGATCACGCTGAACGGAGCGACGGTGACCGGCAATATCGATGGAGGAACGGGTGGCGACACGATTGATCTACTCGCTGGAGCCATAAGTGAGATACTAGGTGGAGACGACAATGACACGATCACGCTGAACGGCACGACGGTGACCGGTAACATAGACGGTGGTGCAGGTGCGGATGTGATCGACTTGGTTTCTGGGACAGTAAACACGGATGTTCTGGGGGGTACGGGCAATGATACCTTCTTGTTGAATGGAGCAAATATTGACGGAAGCATCGATGCTGGTGCTGGCGAAGATCGCCTTACTTGGCGGTCTGGCTCGATGGTTCAGTTTAATGGTGGAGAAGGCGCTGATGTCGTCGAGATTACAGCGGCGGAATATGACAACACCCAGATCCTCGACGGTGGGGACAACGATGACGAAGCTAATGGGATCGTCGACGAGTTGTATTTTTATGGACTGGATGTGGAGATCGCAGGCAGCATTAATCTTATCAACTGGGAGATTATTTTTTTGGATGATACGAAGGTAGATTTTGTTGATAATTATCTGTCTACTAGTAAGGCCGACGGATCTGGACTTTTCCTGACCAACGACACGACCTTAAAGGGCGGTGATGAATTTATTTATGATGGCAATATGAGCATACTCGGCACCAGCGAGTTCGAGGGATCCGGCGGAGGGCAAGGCGTGTATCAAGTGGAGAATCTTTCTAATAATGGCCGGGTGAACCTGCAGGACGGGGCGACCGGTGATACAATGACAGTGTTAAGTGATTACTCCGGAGCGGGTGCTTTGTTGCTCGATGTGGATCTGGTGAATAATAGCGCGGACACACTGGTGATAGACGGAGATGTGACCGGTGGTGGCATCACGGAAATTACAGTAGAGGATTTGGCCGCTCCGGCTTCGGCCAGCACCCGCGCAATGACTTTTTCGAACCAAAGTATTCTTCTAGTCGATGTGACCGGTGCGACCGCGGCAGGAGATTTTACGCTTGTGGGTGAGACTCTAACAAAAGGGGCTTTTGACTATATTCTGGAACTGGAGAGCAGCCAATGGATGCTCGTGCTGGCGTTGAACAGCATGGGTGCGGTCGCCGGGGCGGCTCCTTCGGTTCTGATCAACGCCTTTACCGATCTGCCGACGTTGGAGCAGCGCACGGTATCGCGCCAATGGTTGTGGACCGGTGCGGTGAGTGAGGATGGGCAATCGCCCGATCAGGGTGTTTGGTTGCGCTTCAGTGGGGACCACGTGAGTGCGAGTGCGGAGAGCAATGCCGGTGTATTTGATTATGACAGCGATGTCTGGGGCACACAGGCCGGCATGGAATTTCGTTTGTCGGATAACGAGTATGGCCAGTGGCTGCTGGGCGTAACGCTTCAGCATGGTACAGTTGACGCCGATGTGGGTAACGCACAGGGACGGGGTAGCGTTGAGGCCGACGGCTATGGAGCGGGACTGACCGCGACCTGGGTAGGCCATTCCGGCAGCTACCTGGATCTGCAGGGGCAGATCAACTGGATCGAGAGTGATTTTTCGACACGATCTGCAGGAACCCTGATCGAGGCGCATTCTTTTACCGCTCATGCAATTAGCATCGAGGCGGGTCGTCGTTTTGCGATTAAAGGCAATCACTCACTCATACCACAGGCGCAGTTATCTCTGGGTCAAATTGATGGAGACCGTTTTACCGCTAGCTCCGGTACGGAGATCGACCCGGGAGCGAACGATAGCCTGACCGCTCGTTTGGGCCTCGCCTACAACTACAATTTGCCCGATTCAGAAGGTCGGAGCCTCGGGAACGTCTATCTGGTGGGCAACGTCCTACCGACCCTGTCCGGTATCAGCAAGGTGCGGGTGGGCGATACAGAAATCCGCACGGAATATGAGCCGACCTGGGGCGAAATCGGTATCGGTGGTTCGATTGCGGTCCGCGAGAACGCGCGTCTCTACGCCGAGGGCTCCTACAAGACGGCTCTCTTTGATACCGTGGAAGACAGCGAGGGGTATTCTTTCTCTGTCGGGATGAACATCAACTGGCTCTAATTTGAGCCACTGATCTACACGGATAAATACGGATTAAGAAGATCTCACGCAGAGACGCAGAGGCGCAAAGAGTGTAGATGAAGAAAGGTTAACCACAGATGAGCGCGGATTTTCCCAGATCGTAGAACCTTTGCCCACGAATCAAAACGAATCATCACGAATTATTTTTATTCTACTTCTTTGCTTCTCTTCGTGAGATTCTTTCCTTCGACGCTCCTTCTAATTCTCCGTGTCTCCGTGCCTCCGTGTGAGATACAACGTCGTGCAAGTTCTCCGTACTGATCATGCGTCTGGTTTCACACGGAGGCACGGAGGCACGGAGGCACGGAGCTTGGGATGGGTACAATTAAATATGACCTCCGTGTGAGAAATAACGTCGTGCGAGTGCTGCGTCCTAATCAGGAGTCGGGGTTTCACACGGAGCCATGGGGGCACGGAGCTTTGGATAGGTACAATTAATTATGACCTCCGTGAGATCCCTTCGACGTTCCTTAGCCTCACATCTGATTTGATCCGCGTGGATCCGTGGCTGGAAATAAAAATCCGCGGTTAGTCTTTGACCTGCCCGGCACCGTGGAGGACGTATTTGTAGGTGCAGAGTTCGTTCAGGCCCATTGGGCCGCGGGCGTGGAGGCGGTCGGTGGAGATGCCGATTTCGGCACCGAGGCCGAACTCGAAGCCGTCGGAAAAGCGGGTGCTGGCGTTGTGGAAGACGGACGCGGCATCGACTCCGGCGAGGAATTGTCGGGCGATTTCAGCGTCTTCGGTGACGATGGTATCGGTGTGTCCGGAGCCACAGCGGTTGATTATGCCGATGGCAGCGACTGCGTCGGGCACGACGGCAATGGAGAGGATGAGGTCGTTGTACTCGGTGGCAAAGTCTTCGTCTGTGGCTTCGACTAGAGGCAGGCCGCTGCCGTCGAGCAGGGCTTTAGCTCCGACATCGACGCGCAGTTCGACACCGGCATCGTGCAGCGCCTTGGCCAAGCGGGGAAGCTGGTCAGCGGCCTCCTGGTGGATCAGGAGGTTTTCTGCGGCGTTGCAGACGCTGGGGCGCTGGGTCTTGGAGTTAACTAGGATCTTCTCGGCCTGATCAGGGTCGGCAGCAGCATCGATATAGACCGAGCAGACACCGGTGTAGTGTTTGATCACGGGGATACGGCTGTTCTCTACAGTAAAGCGGATGAGCCCTTCGCCACCACGGGGGATGATGCAGTGGACGGAGTCGTCCTGCTTGAGGAGGACTTCAAGGGCGGCGCGGTCGGTGGTGGGGACGACTTGCACGGCGTCGGGGTGGATGCCGGAGGCTTTGAGGGCCGACTGAATAATTTCGGCCAGCTTCATGTTAGAGTGGAAGGCTTCTTTGCCGCCACGGAGGATGGAGGCGTTGCCCGATTTGAGGCAAAGGATGGCGCAGTCGACGGTGACGTTGGGGCGCGATTCGTAGATGATGCCGATGACGCCCATGGGCACGCGGATTTTGCGCAGGTCAAAGCCGCGGGGTGGGGCCATCCGCTCGATTTCTTCGCCGACGGGGTCGGGCAGGGCGGCGACTTGGCGAACGCCTTCAGCCATTTTTTCGATGCGCTCGGGGGTGAAGGTAAGGCGTTCGGTCATGGGGCCGGAGAGACCGTTCTCGCTGGCTGCGGCGAGGTCGAGTGCGTTGGCTTGGAGGATTGCATCGGTCTGAGCGATGAGATCTTCAGCCAACAGCTGGAGGAATTGGTTCTTCGTCGCGGCGGGTAGGGTGGCGATCTCCAAAGAGGCGGCGCGGGCGCGATGGGCGATGTCGCGGATGAGGGTTTCGATTTCGGTCGGGTTCATGCGATTACGGTTGGATTTTTTGCTGGATGGGGTCCCAGATGTTGGCCGGGAGTTCTGTGCCTTGTTGTTGGACGACTGCGGAGCCGAGGAGGGCGCCGTAATGGGCGCAGTCTGCGAGTTCGCGTTGTTGTGACCATCCGTAGAGGAAGCCGGCGGCCCAGAGATCACCGGCTCCGGTGGTGTCGACAACTTTTTCGGCGGGTACGGATTCGGCGTGGAAGAGGTCGTCTCCGGAAGCGATCCAGGCACCGCGTGCGCCAATTTTGACGGCGGCGATCGAGCAGAGCGCGGCGAGTTTACGAGCCATGGCGGGGTAGTCGTCGCCCAGTCCGGTGTAGGCGGTGGCTTCTTCTTCGTTGGCGAAGACGATGTCGACGTAGTCTTGAAGGATGGCCTTGAGGGAATCGCCGGCGGCTTGTACGACTTCGAAGGAGGCGAGGTCGAGGCTGATCGTGCAACCGGCCTCTTTGGCCGCATGGAGAACCGCCTGAAGGAGCGCCTGGTTAAAGAGTAGGTAGCCCTCGATGTGAGCATGTTGACAACCCGCAAAATCGGCCGGGCTGATTTCTTCCGGCTGAAGGGTCATGGCAGCGCCAAGGTCGGTGCGCATGGTGCGCTCTCCGTCGGGCGTGACAAGGGAGAGGCAGTGCCCGTTGGGGGCTTCTCCGATTTTGAAGCGACTGCTGTCTCCACCGAGTTGGGTGAAGCGGTCGCGGTAGAATTGGCCGTTTTCGCAGTTGCCGATCTTGCCGAGAAAGGCGGTGTCGGCCCCGAGCCGGGCGAGGGCAAAGAGTGTATTGCCGGAGGAGCCTCCGGGAGAGCGGGTCGTGCCACCGGGGATGCGACCGGCGATTTGTTCAATGGTTGCGGCATTGACGAGGACCATGCCGCCCTTGTCGCCGTCGACGGATTGGAGGAAGGCATCGTCAATTTGCGCGATGGAATCGACGATCGGGCTGCCGACTCCAATAATTTTGAAGGTATTGTTCATAGGTTGATTGAACTTGGGGAATAAAAAACCGCCGATCCATGCAGGAAGGGCGGTTGATTGTAAAAATGCTTTGCTTTAGAGCGCTTCGCGGATTGCTGCGAAGATGGTCTGGGACTCGGCGAGGTTGCCCATGTTGCCGACACGAATGCGAACTTCGAGTTCTCCGGCTTCGGGTGTTTGCTTGAGACGGACGACGATTTTCTCATCTCCGATCTTACGGGCAAATATGGAGACGGCTGTTTCGACGTGGCGTTCACCGGTACGAAAGTAACCCTGCTCATCCAATGTCTGGATTGTCGTGCGGAAAGCTGGGTCGAGTTCGCCTTCAATGACACCGAAGAAAAAGCCTGCCTGATAGCGGGCTGTCTGTTCGACGCCGCTGATCGGATCGATGGCGACCTGAGTCTCGCAACCTGAAATGAAGAGTGTAGCTATCCCGAAGAGGACGAGGTGGAGTTGCTTCGTAAATTTCATATCTACTTTTGTGAAAGTTTTTTCGTTAATTGCAACAAGAAGGTTTGCTAGGTTGAGATTGTTAGCACCCTGCGGACAAGATGCAATCTTTGAGGATCTCGCATAGAAGGATGTCGGAAGGTCGAGCTAAAATGAAAAATCAGGGATTTGTATGATCGGTTTTGTTGAGTTTGGCCTCTCCATCGTGGAAAGTAGCGATGAGTGATTGCTCAGGTTGTAGTGCAGCTAGTGAGTCGATCACCTTACCTTGTGGGTTTCGGAGTAGGACATATCCTCGGCGTAGGGTGGATTGAAACCGGTTATTTTTCAGGCGCTGATTGAGTTGGGCGCAGTATTCGACCTTGCGGTTTAGGAGGGCGTGGGGAATTGCGGTGAGCCGATGTCGAAAACTTTCCATTCGTTCCCTGTTCAGGGCAATGCGGTTGTGCGGGTGGAGGAGGCTAAGTGCTCTGGCTCTGTCATCCAATCTACTTTGACGAGAGGTGAAAGCATTTGTAGCGGACTGCAATAGACGGTTCTCGACATCGTCGAGTTGTAGGAGGAGCACCTGTAGTTGTTTTTGCGGAGCGATTATGCGGATGCGGAATTGTGCATCACTTTGACGTTTTAGGGCTTCCTGTAAGTCGCTTTGTGCTGCCCGGCAGAGTCTTTGCCCCGCATGATCGAATGCAAGTCGGGTCTCTTTTTGCAATGAGCTGATGTGTTCAGCGGCACCGGAGGGTGTTTCGGCCCGGAAGTCGGCGGCATAGTCGGTCAGAACATGGTCGATTTCATGACCGACGGCGGAGATAATGGGCAGTCTGCATTGAGCAACTGCGCGAGCGAGGGGTTCTTCGTTGAAGGCCCAGAGATCCTCAATGCTCCCACCTCCACGGGTTAGGACAACAAGGTCGAAGGCGGGGCTGAAGGTAGCGGCTTGCTCGAGCATGGCTTCGATTTCCCCAGCGGCGCCTTTACCTTGAACGCGGGTGGGAAAGACGGTGACCCGACCGCCGAATTGTCGACGTTCGAGGATACGGAGGAAATCGCGCAGAGCCGCCCCTGTGGGGGAGGTAATGACCGCGATATTTTGAGGAAGGACTGGTAGCGGCTTTTTTCGGGAGGGTTCAAAGAGTCCTTCTTTGTGGAGCTTTTGTTTGAGTTGTTCAAACTGTGCCTGAAGGCGCCCGAGGCCGGCTTGCAGGGCAATTTTAGCGACGAGTTGATAGCGTCCATGTGGGAGGTAGACGCTGATGTCGCCGAGGAGAAGGAGCTCCATGCCTTCTTCGATAACAAAATCCTGCCGGGCGGCATCCCGCTCGAAGAGGACGCAGGGCAACTGGCTGCCGGCATCTTTTAGAGAGAAGTAGAGATGACCGGAGCTTTGTCGCCGCAGATTGGAAACTTCTCCCTGTACCCAGATGCGTGAAAAGTCGCTCTCGAGGGAGTCTTTAATCTGCCGGGTCAGGTCGGTGACTTGACGCACTTCGGTTGCTTCGGGGCGGAGCCATTCATCCATCATGGTTTTTATTTCGTTGACGAATAATTCGGAGGGCGAAGATAGCGGCAAGTAGAATGAGGAAAGCGGTTAAGGCTTGGCTTGTATTGCCTTCGAAGAAGGCACCACCGGAACTGATAAAACCGACTGTATAGATGCTTTGTACGGGTATGGATACCAGTAAATAGGTGGAGAAGCGCATTTTCAAAACGCCGAGCACGACGTTTTGCAGGGCGTAGGGAAAACCGGGGGCGATGCGCACCATAAAACAGATTTTGGCGGCGTTTCCGGGTGTGAGTTCGGGGAGGGTTCGATTGCGCAGGAGTGATTTTTTGAGGAATTCGCGAAGGGGCCCACTGGAGAGGAAATAGGTCCAGGCCGTGCAGATGGACTGGGCGGCGACTCCAATAATGCAGGCGACAGGAAGTCCGTAGAGAGGGCCGATGACGACTCCGAAGAGAATAAGCAAAGGGCTAATCGGAGCACCAAGACCGGGTAGGATGGTCAGGGCAAGTACTAGGGCCACCGGATTTTTTTCAAGATAGCTGCGGGCCGATTGGATTGAGGCAAGAAGGGATTCGCTGTCCGGCAACGACCCAGAACGGACAAGGAGAAATAGTGCCAGACCAGCGAAGGAGAGTAGTAGGGCCATGCGCAAGGGGCATTTCCAAGGATGGCTTTTGGGGGCCTCGCATTTGGTTTTATTCATTGTCGGAGGAAGCTGGTAGTTTTTTAGCGACTGGCAATACTTGGAAGCGTGCTTGCCTCCGGCGTATTGAGACTCAGCATATGATTTTATGGAAGATGACTATGATACCTTGGAAGACAAGCCTGCGGGAACAAACTGGATGCTGTCCGCGCTTGCTTTGTTGGCTTTATTACTGGGAGGAGCGGCCTTATTTTTTGCTCTGGATGCCAGTCGCCGATTGTCACCGATGAGTGATTCACTCTCGGAGGGAGTGAGTGGCATGGCGGGTTTGGGAAAACAGATCGAGCAGATGGAAGCAGAAGTCGGGGAATTGGCCGAGGCCGTGGGTTCGCTCAATGCGCGCATGCAACGGGCATCCGCTTATGCGAACCAAAATGAGAAGGCGATTCGTAAACTAACAGAAGAGATAAATGCCAACCGCAAGCAGATTATTGATTCGGCGGAGGCGCTGGCCGGTATGGGATCCTCATCGAGCGGAGGGTCTGCCATGGCAACCAATACGGGGGGCGTTGCTACTGTTGCAGCTTCCACGGCCGAGGGGGGTAGTTATTTGATCGAACCGGGAGATACTTTTGCCAGAATTGCCCAGCAGATGGGGGTTTCTCTACAGGCTTTACTGGATGCCAATCCGGGGGTGGATCCGCGACGATTACGGATCGGTCAGAATATCGTAGTGCCGACTGCCGAATGAGCGGGGACTCCGAACAGTCGTCTCCCCAGACTTGGGATATGCTGGATGACAAATTGCTCCAAAATTGCCGTGTATGGGATCTGAGGGAACGGCGTTACCGGCATCCGTCGAATGGTAAAGAAGGTGATTTTTATTATATTAATTCGCGGGATTGGGCAGTCGTAGTGGCACGCACTGTAACCGGTGAGATTGTTTTGGTACGTCAGTTTCGCTGGGGGATTGATGCGTTGTCCTGGGAGTTGCCTGGTGGAATCATTGATACCGGGGAAGATCCTGTGGAGGCCGGTCTGCGGGAACTGCGGGAAGAGACCGGTTATCGGGCAATGCGTGGACGGCTTCTGGGAAGTTGTCGACCGAATCCGGCAATTTTAAATAACCGCTGCTACATAATATTGGCGGAGGATTGCAGCTTATCGGAAGAGGGAACTTCCTGGGATGAACATGAGGAGATTGAAGTGCGAGCCCTGCCGGAAGCGCAAGTGTATGCCTGGGCGCAGTCGGGGGAGATTGGTCACGCGCTTGCCTTGGTGGGCCTTTTTTACGCCAAGATGCAGAAAAAATAGACGCACGCAGATGTCTGGTTGCATCTTTATCGTTCTACTCAATGCAGCCTACGGTTAAAAACAAGTTGCCTGATCAAGGATGCTCCCTGGTTGTTCTATGTGTCCACTGTCTTTCCGCGGCGCTGCTCCAGTTCGGCCCGGACTTTGGTCATGCATTTTTCTGTGAGGGGATATTTCGCGATGAGAAAAAGTGCTACAATTAGGGCAATGATCGGCGGCATGGTGTAGGCGAGAAGGAGTCGATCCATCGTTCCGGGCATTTGTTCCGCGCCTTGCGGTAAGTTATTATCGAAGGCGACATAGTGTTCGAGCATGATCCCGCCCAATAGGATAGCTGCAGAAATTGTCAGTTTTATGGTCCAGTTAGCAGCTGCTGAGATCGTCCCTTCGCGGCGTCTGCCGGTGTTATATTCATCCCAGTCGCAGACATCGGCACGCATAGAGATAACGAGTACCCAGAAGCCGACTTCTCCCACGGCAAAGAGAGGCTTCATGGCAAGTGCAAAGAAGGGGCGACCGGGAATATGGGTGAAGTACATACCAACTAAGGCGACGATCAGGAGCAGCAACCGATAGTCTTGGCAATGAGAGTGGATACAATGCGGTGCAAAGAATCAACGACGGTAACAACGCAGCAACCGATCGTCTTGGCAATGATAAGAACGATGTGCCAAGTGGATTAAACGATACCAATCTTCAGTTTGGCAGGAAATTCAAGATCCTGTCTTTTCGTTGGTTGGAGGCGGGCGAGATTTAGAGCTTCCATTTGATCACTTTACAGACGCTTTAAGGAATCATAGATGACGACCACACAATTCATTCGAAATCGTGCATCCCGGAGGCTTCCTCTGCTTATTTGCCAAGCCTTTTTCTTTTTTCTACTCATTCCCGTAGATGCAGAGGAAGCGGAATTGCCAAGCTATTTGTTTCAAGTGTTCCTCATTGATGATGTCGATTACAGTAAAAGCATGCAGTCAACGCCCGCAACCGAACTGCAATTTGAGAGCGGTGGCGAGGTCTTCACCCTTCAAGCGCAGGCCCACGGGCTAAGTCCTCTCTTTACGTATAGAGGCTCTCCACGGCTTCAGTTTTTTCGTCAGACGATCGGTCAACAGAACGAAGTGTTTCGACAATTACTGGTAGAGGTCGACCTTGGTAAACCGGGCAGACGTATTATTTTTATACGGAAGCGAAGTAACGGGAAATTGTATTCTTCAGTGATTAAGATGGATCCGGAGTACTTCAGGAAAAATCACTTGCGAATACAAAATTTGAGCAGTCATGTGATCCGTGCCGGTGTTAGCGATCAGGTGGAAACCCTTCCCAGCCTGGGGGGGCACAATTTTAAGGTCGATATCGAAGAAGGTCTGCCAGTGGTCGACTTACGAATGGCAGCATACGACGGGCAGGAAGCATATGTCGTAGAGAAAAAGAAATATGTATTCCGCCGGGGCAATCGGAAGATGATATTGCTTTATAATGACCTGAATAAAGATGGGCGAGTTCAGTACAACAGCATCTTAATCCGGGATGCTCCGGAAAAAGTGGTTAATCTATCGCAGGAAAAGGTAGCGCCGAGAGATCTTTCCGGATATTATACAGACCAGGGAATGAAGCCGGGGGAGACCGAAGAGGGCCCGTAATTCGTCAATCGGTTGCTCGGCTCGGTGGTTCTTTTTCCAGCCAGCAGAGCAAATCTGTCTCGTTATGGATCATCTCTTCGGCGCGGTATTCGGGGGCTAATTCTTCACCGTAGGCTGGCTCGGCGAAGCGTTTGCCATGCAGTAGAATACGGGCCGATTGGCCGGGAGCACGAACCAGGCGCCCAAGCGCTTGGTGGATTCGCCGCATCGCAGGGACTATGTAGGCGGCACGGAATGCCGCTTCTCTGGATGCGGAGGTGTGGGCATCCATACGGGCTTCTTGCACGGCGTTGACTTCGGGTAGGGCAGGCCCCACGACCATGGCGGTGTGGACGCGTCCGCCGAGTTGGTCAATGCCCTCGGCATAACTCGAACCGAGAATGAGAAAGAGGGCATCGGCAGTGAGTAAGCTTTGTTCGATGAATTCCGTCTGCTCTTGCTGATTGCTTCCACGTTCTTGCCGAGCGATTCGAATACCCGGCTGCAGGGCTTCGAGGTAGTGATTGACTGCCTCGGCGTACTGATAGGCAGAGAAAAAGACGACGATGGGCTGCCCGGGCGAGTGAGCCACGAGATAAGCGGCTGTTGCCGCTGTTGTTTGGTAGTGTCGGTCGCGTTGTTTCAGGCGTGTGTCGACGCGACAGTCGATGGCGACGTCATAGGCCTGTTCGCGCCAGGGGGCTTGACCTTGGGCAACTGCCGGCCGGTTGTTCTCCAGTCCACAGGCTTCAATGAATTCCGAGATGGGGTCGAGCGTAGCAGACATCAGAAGGGAGCCACCGAATTCATTGAGGCATTGTTCAATCCATTTTGCGGGATCGAGACAGGTGCTGCGGAGGATTCCCCGGCGAGGCGTCCAGTGTAGGTAGCTACCTTCTGGCTGGGCGAGTTTCTGGGCGGTTTCTGCGACGCGCCAGGCGAGTTCGAGGGCAAATGGTTGAGCGCTCCGGTAATCGATTCGTTCTTGCAGCAGGGTGCGTTGAAAGTCTTCACAGAGATCGAGCAGTTCGTAGCGTGCATTGGTTGGGATCGCACCGCTCTGGGTGAGGGCCGCGATACGATGGGAAAGTTCCCGTCCAATGGATTGAAGCCGTCGGGAAGCACCCGCTTCAGCAAGGGCGTCGAGGGCGAAGAGAAGTTCGCCATCGGGCAAGTCGTTACTCAGAGCATCGGCTGCGCGACTAGGCAAGTTGTGTGCCTCATCAATAATGAGGAGCGTGGTGGCGGGGTCAAAGTTTGTCGCAGAGAAGAAAACATTCCGGACTGATGGGGCAAAGAGGTAGTTGCTGTCGGCGATCCAGATCTCCGCAAAAGGCAGGCAGGCACGGGTGAGGGCATAGGGACAGAGGCCGTGTTCGGTACCCAGACGTTTTGTATTCTCGATCGACAGAGTGCCCTCGCTGAAGAGTTCGGGTGGATATAGGCCTGCGGATTGCCAGGCATGCTCGGCATCCTGATCGCATCGGCTGTCCCCGCTACAGGTATGCGCGGGGCTTTCGATCGAATGCTCGGCCCGGTTGCGCATCTGAATGTGACGCAGGTTGCTGCCGGTCATCGCTTGGATTTGTCGGATTGCCTGCCATTGGCCTGTCGACTTACTCGTCAGGTAGATGCATCGCTGGTAGTGGCCAGACTTCATTTTTTCGAAGGCATATTGCAGAGCGATTCCGGTCTTCCCGAATCCTGTTGGTGCCTGTAGCAGTATATATTTTGATTCATTTGAGGCCGTATCCAGACGCTCCAAAAGGTCGGCCTGTCCCGGACGCAAGGTCGCGAAGGCCGGCTGGATGGTTAGGTCATGCAGGCGTTTGCTGGCGGAAAGCCGATCCTCCAGATAGGGCAGCAGGGCATCCAGCTGTTGGGTAAAGTAGGCTTCTTCAGGGGGTTCGAGGTCGATGTTTTGGACTGTGCCGTCATCGATGTTGATGAATTGTAACTGAGCCCTAAAGGCGTGATCGTTATATTCCGGAAGTATCCGGGAAATGGCGAGATAGCCGGCGACTTGTGCGAAGTAGTCGAAGTACGCTTCGAGTAGGATGGACTTATCAGCCGGCAGTGGGGTACGTACGGTCTTAACTTCGCGAATCAGCCAATATTCATCCATTGGGAGTACCTGATCGATCCGGCCCTTTAGATGGAAGGTCCATCGCCGGTGTCGCCAGGCTGCCTCAACGGGGACTTCGAAGCGGGCTTCCGGAAGTGAGCTGCGGGTTTGTTCCTGTGCGGCTTCATGCCAGCGCTGACCTAAGGCCGCCCGCCATGGCCCCGCGCTGAGCGAAGACGGAGAGGGTGCCCAGCGGAACCCGGCCAATTCCCGTATGCTCAGGTGGACGCTTCCCTTTTCCGGGTCAATACGCATACCGGTATGGTTGCAGGATATTTGCAGAGATTGTAGTTTTCATTTATCCTTCAGCAGTATTTGCTACGTTTTTTTCTAAAGCGCAACCCGACTTCTACATCATGAGAATTCTTATAACTGGAGGTGCCGGATTTCTCGGCAGTCATCTCTGCTATCGTTTTATCAATCAGGGTCACGAGGTGGTCTGTCTGGATAACTATTTCACCGGTCGAAAGCGTAACATCGCGCATTTGCTGGGGCATCCGCATTTTGAACTGATGCGCCACGATGTGATTGATCCGTTTAAACTGGAGGTCGATCAAATCTATAATTTGGCTTGTCCCGCTTCACCCGTGCATTACCAGCACAACCCGATCAAAACGATCAAGACCTCGGTCATGGGAGCGATTAATTGCCTGGGTCTGGCCAAACGTACCGGTGCCCGGGTTTTTCAGGCGTCTACCTCCGAGGTCTATGGCGATCCGGATCCGGAAGTACATCCGCAACCGGAAAGCTACTGGGGGAATGTCAACCCGATCGGGATCCGCTCTTGCTACGATGAAGGGAAGCGCTGTGCGGAGACTCTCTTTATGGACTACCATCGGCAAAACAATGTCGATATCCGGATCGTTCGTATCTTTAATACTTACGGTCCGCGGATGTGCCCGGACGATGGTCGAGTGGTCTCCAATTTTATTGTGCAGGCCCTGCGCGGTGAGGACATCACAGTCTACGGTGAGGGGCAGCAAACCCGCTCCTTCTGTTACTACTCGGATTTGATCGATGGCTTTGATCGTCTGATGAATCAGGATGAATTGACCGGGCCGGTCAATATCGGCAACCCCGGTGAGTTCACCATTCTCGAGCTGGCGGAAAAAGTCATCGCCCAGACCGGCAGCAATTCAAAAATTGTTCACCAAGAACTCCCCTCGGACGATCCGCAACAGCGTCAACCGGACATTACCATTGCTCAGCAAAAGCTTGGCTGGGAACCGACCATTACTCTGGAAGAAGGCCTCAAGCCAACGATCGAGTACTTCGATCAGTTACTCAGCGACGACGCTGCGGTCGAGGGCTAGTCTCGGGTGGCGTCGAATCTGTTCGAATAATACGATGGCTGCGGCGACGAGGGCCATGCCGACGAGGGCGACGGTTTCCGGTCGTCCTCCACTGAGAATCCAGTAGCCGATAAAGGGGGCGAGGGTGCCGCGCAGGCCGGTCAGCGCCATGTGAATACTCATGTAGGAGGAGGTTTTTTCGGGTGGCGCGATCTTCGTCACCCAAAGTCCCCAGAAGATCTTACCGCCGCCCATGGCAATTCCCTGAAAGGCCATGGCTACGCCGAGAAGTATCAAGTTTGTGGTGAAGAAGAAGAGGCCGATGCTGGCTAAGAAGCAGAGGTTGAGTAGGTTGCGGGTGGTGACGAAGTGCATCCGGTCAAAAAGCCGACCCCAAAGATGGGTACTTGCCATGCGGGCTGCAAAGGGAAAGAGAATCATGAGTATGGCGATGGTCTTGTTGGAGGCGTCGATGCCGTAATCCGGATTGGCGAGGTATTCGAGCCGGATGGGCAGGGCGATGAGGTTACCCAGCCCGAGGAGCATCCAACTGAAGAGCAGATAGCCGAAAAAGCGGTCTTTCCAGACGAGGCTGAAGTTTTGCCAGGGGTTGCCTACGTTTTGGGTGCTCAGCGGTGAACTTGGTATTCCCTGCAGGATCGCTGCGGAAAGCAGGGCAGCCGCGGTCATGATGGCAAAGATCCATCGGTAGTTGGCAATGTCGAGATCGAGCAGCTCTCCGGCCATCCAGGAAAAGACGATGGCTCCGAGTGCGATAAGTACAAGCGGCGTAGCGACTCTTTGCCCGCGCTGGTCGGCCGGATAGTTGGTCGTATAGACCTGAACCATGAGCGGGCCGGATTGCACCGATACCATTTGGCTGGCGATGATACAGAGTGCGAAAGTGAGCAGGCTTTGGGCCAAGCCGGCGCCGGCAATGAGGATGCCCGCGAGGACAAAAAGAAGCGCTCCGATTAGGGATGGTTTTGCCCGTGAACAGGCGGCCAGATAGAGGGTCAGCGGGGTCAGTAGAAAACCGATGGGGCCGGCTCCGGCGATGAAGGCTTTTATTGTTTCCGGGGCATCAAAGTAACGGATGGCGACTAGTAGGGGGACGGCTTGCCAACCGGCCTCGAGGATGCCCATAAAGGGCCCCCGCAGTTTCTCGCGGACAAAAGTTGCCTCGGCGGCAGCGGATGCCGATTTCAAAGGCTCCACTCCAGCATGCGCTTGATCGGCTGGTAGGCCTGTAAACGAACTGCTTCGTCCATCTCGATGTGCGGACGCATGTCTTTCAGGCAGTCGCGCAGTTTTTCGATCGTATTCATTTTCATGTAGCGGCATTCATTGCAGGCGCAGGTATCGGTGGGGCCGGCAATAAAGGTTTTTTCGGGGACTTCGCGTTGCAGCCGGTGGATCATGCCTGGCTCGGTCACAACGATGAAGCTATCAGCAGGGCTATCCCGACAGAAGGCGACCATCTTTTCCGTACTGCATACTTCGTCGGCATTGTCACGAACCGCCTCGACGCACTCCGGGTGTGCGACGACTTGGGCATCGGGGAAGGTAAGGCGCATTTTCTCGATGGCCTGTTGGGTGAAAAGAACATGGGCGTAACAGGAACCGGGCCACAGCTGCATGGCTCTTCCGCTCTGTTTGGATACCCATTGGCCGAGGTTCTGATCGGGAACAAAGAGGATCTCGCGGTCAGGCGGGATCTGGTTGACAATATTAACCGCGTTTCCGCTGGTACAGATAACATCGGAGAGCGCTTTTACCGCAGCTGAGCAATTGATATAGGCGACCACGTAGACGTCCGGGTTGGCCGCCTTGTAAGCCGCCAGTTTTTCAGCAGGGCAGGAGTCGGAAAGGGAGCAACCGGCGGCCATATCAGGGAGCAGCACAGTTTTGCCGGGATTCACGATCTTAGCAGTTTCTGCCATAAAGTGAACGCCGCAGAAGACGATGCAATCGGCGTCGGCTGCTTCTGCACGGTAGGCCAGACCGAGTGAGTCGCCGACATAGTCAGCGACCTGCTGGATGGCATCGATTTGGTAGTTGTGCGCGAGGATGACGGCATTTCGTTCCTTTTTCAGGGTAAGGATCTCTTCCTGAATGGATGTGAGCCTATCGGTTTTTCCCTTTTTCGGGGGAAAGACCATCGGTTCATAATTTAGAATTGCAGCTGCCATATGTTGTTTTATCGGAGATTCTTCGACATCTTTACAGTGCGCCTAGGCAAGTCAAGCAGCGGCCCGAGCTCAGAAAAGTTGCTGAGCCCATTCCTTCAGCGCGTCGATGGCTTGCGGCCCCTCCGTGATGAGCAGGTATATGATGGCTCCGTAGAGGGCGAGCGCAGCGAGCCCGATGGCGAATGCGAGAATAGCAAGGAGCCCATCTTCTTCAGAGAGGCCTACACCGACGAGGAAGATGACCATGGCTGGAAAGGTATTGGTTAAGGGGACTGGCAGGATCATTAAGGCAGACATGAGGACGATAAGCAGCCCCATGGCAGCTTGTCCTCCGCGTGATTGGATCCATTGATGCCTGGGCTTAATCCATTTTTCTAGGCTACGGAGGAATCGGCTTGCTGCCTCGACCATTTTTTTCGCCAGTTTTGGCGGGAGGCGCAGTTGTTCCAGTTTTTTGGGCAACCACAGGGTGCGACGCCCGAAAAGCATTTGCAGGGCCAGGAGGGCGAGTGCGATACCAAAGGGGGTGCTGTAACCCGGCGCGGGCAGGGGTAGGGCGCTGGGAAGTGAAAAGATAATGAGGAGCAGACCAAAGCTTTTTTCGCCAATGGCCTGACAGAGTTCGCCGATGGAAGGGCCGGTATCCGGTGCATCGGAGGCATCGGATGGCCCGAGGCATTGCTCCAGAGTGGAGGCTAAGCTTTGGGGTCGGGTTTCCGTGGACTTGGTTTGCATCTTGCGCTTGGCTGAATTGCCGCAAATCTATTCTGTAGCGTGTGCTGCAGGTCAAAGATAAACTGAAGCGAAAATGTCAAAGCTATCTGTTAAAATGGATGATAAGATGCGAAAGATCGCGCTCTACGGCGGTGTCTTTGATCCGGTACATGCGGCCCACCTCGCAGTGGCCCAGGCGGCTCTTGCCGGTGCGGAATTAGATGCAGTGATCTTTTTGCCGGCCGCTTCTTCGCCGCACAAGTCGGTCGGCCCGGTGGCTACTGATGCGCAACGACTTGCCATGCTCCATGCCGCGACGGAAGGGGAAGCGGCGTTTTCTGTGGATGCCTGGGAATTGGAACGCGGAGGGATCAGTTATTCGGTAGATACGGCCGCTCATTTTCGGACGCGGTATCCCAAGGCCCGCTTGTTTTGGATCCTTGGGGCGGATCATTGGGCAAGGCTACCGGATTGGAAACAGATTGAAGAATTATCGGCCATGGTCGAATTTCTGGTTTTGGCCCGCCCCGGATATCCTCTGGAGCCGAGTCAATGGCCGAAGATACGCCACTCTTTAGTGGCGGCTCCAGAATTGCCCGAAAGCGCAAGTCGGATACGACAGCTATTGGCTTCCGGTCGTTCGATTCAGGGGATGGTGGATCCTGCAGTTGAGGCTTTTATTTTGTCCAATAATCTTTATCTATAACGAGATATCCGACACATGCCTGCTACCGACTTAAAAAATTCACAATCAACCCTGAGCGAAATCCGCTTTGCCGTAGAAGCGTTAGAAGAGAAGAAGGCAGAGGATATTCGCATCCTCGATGTCGGGAAAGCCTCTTCCATTACAAATTTTTTGGTTTTGGCCACGGGAACATCCGATCCGCACCTGAAAGCAATGAAAGCGGGCTTGGATGTGGCCCTGAAAGCAAATGGAGTCCAGTTGATTGGGCAGGATCGTGAAGTGGGTAGTGGCTGGATTGTTGTCGATGCTTTTGACTTTATGGTGCACCTCCAGACGGAGCCGGTTCGAGAACTCTATCGGCTCGATCACTTGTGGAAGGACGCGAACGTTGTCGAATTATAAGATATCCAACTACCGGATTTGACTGAAAATAGTACAGAGACCCCTGAAAGCGCGGCTTTCCGGGATGTAACTTATGCCATTCTGTTGGGCGCGATTGCCTTGCTGGTGGGCTCTCTGGCGCTGATTTGTCTTGGGCTCGCTCTTTGGCTGGCACTGCTCACCTCGATTCCATTGCCGGTGGCTGTCTTTTGCCTCTTTATGCGTCGCAAACGGCAGCTTCGGGTGGCGCGTGAGGTTGCTCTAACACATGCTGCTGAGGTCGATGAAATCGCCCGTCGGCTGGATTATATTTATGCCGCATCACCGGTCGCTGTATTGACCGTGGAGATAGTCGATTGGACAGTACGCAGAGCCAGTCGTGGATTCTATAATCTGCTCGGAATGGATTTGGAAACGAAGCTCGTAGGTACGCGCTTAGCGGCCTTATTGAAAGTAAAGACGGCCCAGATGGATGCACTGGAGGCCCACTTGGGGGATTCTTCGACGAGTAAATCGATAACGCTTGCCTGCATCGATTCTGAAGGGCGGGCGCTGAACTTGTTGGTCAATGGTTGGGTACTTGAAGAAGGTTCAGTTGTTGAATTGGTTTTTGTGCCGGATGTAGGTGAAGTATCGAGTGACCATGAATTTGCCGAACGTGCAGAGGAAATGGAGGTCTTCCGGAAAATGATGATGCGCCGGGAGAGCCGGATTCTGGAACTGAAGTCTGAAGTCAATCAACTGATGATCGAGTTGCGCCGAGCGCCGAGTTACGAGATTGATTCAGCGACGACGGACAAACGGATACAGGAACTGACGCAGCAAAAAACGCAGAGTTAATATGAGGCCCCCACCAAAGTCGATTTCTCGCGCTCTCCTACTCTATTCGGGCGTGCCCATGATCTTGACTGTTGTGGCTGTTGTGGGATGGCTTTTGTCGGTTAAAATCTTCGCCTATGCCGATGAGCGGGCGTCTCGTATTGATGCGGTCAATCAATTGATTTGGCAGATCAAAGGCACACAAGGCGGCTCTATTCGGGAGTATGAAATCATGCGCACAGAGCAGCTCGAGGATTTGAATCGTCAGTTGTATCAGGACATCTCGGTTGCGGTCGGCGTTTTGTCGCTGGCTATACTGGTGCCTATTCTGGTGTCCCGCTATGCATCGCATCTTGTTGGTGTGGACCTGAAGCGATTGGAAGCGCACATCCGTGATTACGGATTGGACGGATCCGGGGTGAATCGACAGTCATTTGATTTGAAGGAGTTTGGGGGTGTATTTGCCGATGTCAGTCGTACCTTGCGGGAACGTACCGAGTCGGAGCTGCGCTGGAAGCGGGCGGAAAAGGAACTGCAGTCGAGTAATTCAGACCTGCTTCGCCGGACAAAACAACTTCGCAACGGTCGAAGAATAGCCATGAGCATCATGGAGGATGCGGAGTCGGCTCGCGCTGAGCTGGAGGTGATTAATGCACGCTTGAGCCAAGTGATTGAACAGGCAAAATCATCTGCCAAAGAGGCAGACTCGG
>CENU01011172.1_pt1 | contig 22020 bp, 24 predicted proteins | sample 361331 | NCBI WGS metagenome assembly CENU01 (sample SAMEA2619766, study PRJEB7988) | marine metagenome | isolation source: saline water (ENVO:00002010), including | reverse complement strand
TTGGAATCCAATAAAAACGTCGAACCCAATTCGCCCCCATGGGGTGAGAGATTATATATTAAAACGACTAACGATTTGAATTTTTCAAAATTCTTTGTTTTTCACGATTCCAATCTCTCCGCTTGACATCTTCCCTTTGATCGTAGGTTTTTTTACCTTTTCCGATAGCAATATCACATTTAATTTTATTTTCTTTCCAATAAAGAGAAGTCAAAACACATGTAAGGCCTTGCTGGCTAATTGCATCAAGTATTCTATTAATTTCTTTTTTATTTAAAAGTAATTTTCTTGATCTGGTGGGGTCAATATTTTCATTTTTTAATGATGCTGGAGCATCAATTTTCAAACCAATAATCCATGCCTCTTTATTTCTTAAGGTAACATATGAGTCTTTGACATCCACTTTTCCATTTCTTAAGCCTTTTACCTCCCATCCCTCAAGCACTAATCCAGCTTGATATTTATCACTCAAGTGGTAATTTCTTGAAGCATTTTTATTCTTTACGATGATATTATTATTCTTAACATTCATAATGATCACCATAATTATGAATCTGTTAAAACTATTTGCAAATTTTGAGGCTGTATATGCAGGAGACTAAAGTAACACTTATATATTGGGGTTTGAGCTTATTTGTTTTTTTTGCTTTAATTCCGTGGATTTTTAATCCTAATTTAGCCTTAAAATCCATTCAAGCTTTAGCAATTTATGGAGGCATTATTGTTGCTTTTTTGGGCGGCATAATTTGGGGCTGGAAAAATGAGCATGCTTCGGCAAAAAATCTTTGGATTGCAATTGGTTTTTCTATCTTAGGTCTCGGAGTAGCATTAACTTCATTTGTAAACCTTACTTCAAGTCTTTTATTGCTCATTATTTCACTTCATGCTTTTTTAAGATTTGAAAAACAAAACAGTGAATATTTTCAACTTAATATTAAATATGCAAATGCACGAAATTTAATTACAAACTTAGTTACAATATGTTGTATAACTTCAATCGCGTTTTTAAATAATCCATACACATAAAATATGAATATTAGCTCTTCAAAGAATATTTCTGAGTCAGTTACTTGGGTTGGAAAGTGGACTTTTGTATTAGCAGCTGCTGGATCTGCAGTGGGTTTAGGGAATATATGGGGTTTTTCTTACAAAGTAGGAGAGGCTGGAGGTAGTGCCTTTGTTTTGATATATTTAGGCTGCATTTTGGTTGTTGGCCTTCCTATAATGATGGCTGAAATAATGATTGGACGATATTCTCAACACAGTCCTGTAAGTGCCATGAAAAAAGCTGCAATTGATTCTGGTAAAACTGGTTACTGGCAATCAGTAGGGTGGACTGGATTATTTTCTGGGGTTTTAATTTTATCTTTTTATAGCGTTCTTGCTGGAATTTGTATTAACTATATTGGAATCGCAGCTATGCCAAATACAGATATTTCATCTTTTGAGCAATATGCACAAGTAACAGGGTCTCCATCGACATTATTTTTCTGGCACTCAATTTTCATAGGAATGAACATTGCCATAATCGCATCAGGCGTTATTGCAGGTATCGAGAGAATGGTTCGCCTTTTAATGCCCATGTTGTTCATTTTAATGATCGTGATGCTTATCAATGCGATGATAAATGGAGATTTTAATGCAGGTTTAGCCTATCTGTTTACTCCAGATTTTTCTAAGGTTAACCCTGAAACTTTTTTAAGCGCTATGGGTCAAGCATTCTTTAGCCTCAGTTTAGGCATGGGTTCCATCATGTGCTATGGATCTTATATGCGAAAGTCAGAAGATATTTTTAAAACATCTCTTACCGTTGCTGGTTTGGATACCCTGATAGCAATATTAGCTGGACTTGCAATTTTTCCAATGATCTTCGCTTATGGCATGGAGCCTCAACAAGGAACAGGCTTAGTATTTAAGAGCCTATTAACAATCTTTATTGAGATGCCTTTAGGAAATATTATTGGCCCAGCATTTTTTATGTTGTTATCCATTGCAGCTTTGAGTAGCGCAATTTCTTTGCTCGAACCAAGTGTTGCATATTTTGAAGAGAATAATATTGTTTCAAGATCTGCTGCTGCAATAATTCTTGGACTCATCATTTGGTTTGTTGGCATAGGAAGCATTCTTAGCATGAATACTTGGGAGAATGAATATTTTCTTGGAAAAAGGAATTTCATGGACTCAATCATCTATTTAACTTTCAATATATTGATGCCCTTAGGCGGCATGCTTGTAGCAATTTTTGCAGGATGGTTTTTTAAACCTCAGCTTGCCATGCAGGAGCTCTCAGCAGCCAATGTAAATATTTTTAAAACTTGGAGATTTTTTATTAAATTTGTTTCTCCTGTGCTTGTTGCATCAGTTTTTATTTATCAATTACTTGGTTAAATATGTCGAGCAGTTTTGAGGGATCTGAAATATTTCAAGCCTCTCCCGAAGAAATTCTTAATCTTATTAATAACTTTGAAGCCTACCAAGAATTTTTACCTGGATGTGTTGAATCAACTAGGATGCCATGCTCTGAAGATGATTTGGTAAAGGGGAGATTAGTCTTTTCATTAATGAATAACACTTACTCATTTGAATCCATCAATAAAACACATGGTTTTGACGTATGTATTTCACAATTAAAAGGGCCATTCAAAGACTTCTCAGCAATATGGAGCCTTGAATCAATAGATTCAAAAAATACAAAGGTTAAATTTTTGACCAAATTTCAACTGCCATTTTTTCTTAAGATTTTTGCAAAACAAAGCTTGATAGAAAAAATTGGAACAAAATTTATGGAAGCATTTAAAAAACAGCTAACAGAACAAAACCAATAATTTTTCTGTTTTATGAGCAAAGGACGTTCAAAAATTAATTTTTATTTAAAGTACTCTCTTGTAGAGTCCATGTGTTTAATTTTTGATTGTCATCAAAGATTAAAGAAAGCTTTTTCTCTCCAATTAATTGATCGCCAATTGTTACGGAATAGATATAATCCCATCTATCGGGATGTAATGGACTATTAAGCATCGGTGTACCGAGAAGGTATTGAACTTGATCTTTTGTTAGACCTTCAGAAAGCTGTTCGACATCTTTTTCTTCAATTATATTACCTTGTAAAATAGGCACTTTATATGGAGATAAAGATGAGCAACCAAGCAACCCAAAAGATAAAAAAGATATTATGTATAGTTTAGTTAATTGCTTCATTAGGTATATTGATTATACTTTGAATGAGTATAGAGTGGAAAATTCATGAGTAAAGAAAATTATGATTTAAAAAAAGCTGGTTTAAAGGCTACGCTACCAAGAATAAGAATCTTGGAAGCTTTGGAGTCTCATGGAAAAGAGCGAATAAATAGTGGGCATCATTTAAGCGCAGAGGACATATATAAACAGCTCATTAACTCAGGGGAAGATGTAGGATTAGCTACTGTGTATAGAGTTCTCACTCAATTTGAGACAGCTGGAATAGTAAAGCGACATAACTTTGAAGATGGACATTCTGTTTACGAGATTGCTGAAGATGAGCATCATGATCATATGATTTGCCTTGAGAGTGGAACTGTAAATGAGTTCAATGATGAATTGATTGAGCAACGGCAAAAAGATATTGCTGAAGAATTCGGTTATGAGTTAGTTGACCATACGATGGTTCTATACGTAAAACCTAAGAAATAAATCTACATTTAACCCCTTGAACTCATCTTGGGTCACCCTTATATATCTATGATAGGGGTTTATAAATGGCAAAAAAACAAAAAACAAAAGATAAATCTAACTCTGAAGATATTTCTGTTACATCCAAAGAAATTATTGATGATGGAGAAATCCAAGAAGAATCAACTGATTCAATCGATAAAGATGTTGACGAGGCTGAAAACGAAGAGGAAAGGATACAGGAACTTGAAGAAGCCCTTCTTCGATCAAGAGCTGAGCTCGATAATGCCTTCAAAAGAAATACTGCTGACATTGAAAAAGCACATAAATATGGTGTGGAGAGATTGCTAAACGAATTATTGCCTGTAGTAGATAATCTTGAGCACGCACTTAATAACTTCTCTAATGATTCAACAAAAGAGGATAAAGAAGGAGTAGAGCTTACTCTTAAATCTTTTGAATCTGCCCTTGATAAATTTGGTATTAGACCCATCTATCCAATTAATGAACAGTTTGATCCAGTAAAACATGAAGCTGTAATGACTTCCAAGGATCCGAAGAAAGAAAATAATGAAATTGAAAATATATTTCAAAGGGGTTGGGAGCTCCATGATAGGGTCGTGAGACCTGCCAGAGTCTCCGTTATTAAAAATTAAGAAATAGAGAAATAGATATGTCAAAAATTATAGGAATTGATTTAGGAACTACTAATAGCTGCTTAGCAGTTGTAGAAGGTCAACAACCAAAGGTAATTGAAAACGCAGAGGGAGGTAGAACTACTCCTTCAGTGATTGGTTATTCTGATGAGAGTGAAATTTTAGTTGGAACGCCCGCTAAAAGACAGGCTGTAACGAATCCAGAAAAAACTTTGTACGCAATTAAAAGATTGATTGGAAGAAGGTTTGATGATGACGTTGTCAAAAAAGATATGGACATGGTTCCTTATGAAATTATTAAGGCTGATAATGGAGATGCTTGGGTCAAAGTTGATAATAAAAAATTAGCACCTCCTCAGATTTCAGCAGAGGTTTTGAAGAAGCTTAAAAAGACTGCAGAGGAGTATCTTGGTCATGAAGTTAAAGAGGCTGTTATTACAGTTCCAGCTTATTTTAACGACTCCCAAAGGCAAGCAACTAAGGATGCAGGTAAAATTGCTGGTCTCGAAGTAAATAGAATCATTAACGAGCCGACAGCTGCAGCCCTTGCATATGGACTAGATAAACATAAAGGTGACTCGGTTGTTGCCGTTTACGATCTCGGAGGCGGCACATTTGATATTTCTATTATAGAGATTTCTGAGGTTGATGGAGAACACCAATTTGAAGTCTTATCAACCAATGGCGATACTTTCTTAGGTGGCGAAGATTTCGATCTTAAGTTAATTGATTATTTTGTTGATGAATTCAAGAAAGAATCTGGATTTGATTTAAAAAGTGATCCGATGGCTCTTCAACGTCTAAAAGAAGCAGCTGAAAAAGCAAAAATTGAACTTTCTTCATCAGACCAAACAGAAATAAATCTTCCATATATAACTGCTGATAGTTCTGGGCCAAAACATTTTGTACATAAAATAACTCGAGCAAAACTTGAGTCTCTAGTTGAAGATTTAGTTGATAGAAGCCTTGCCCCATTAAAACTTGCTTTGGAAGATGCCAAACTTAGTATCGGAGACATAAATGAAATATTACTTGTTGGCGGACAGACTCGAATGCCAATGGTTCAGCAGAAAGTAAAGGATTTTTTTGGAAAAGAGCCAAGAAAGGACCTGAACCCTGACGAAGCTGTTGCAGTTGGTGCTGCAATTCAAGGGTCAGTTTTGTCTGGTGATACAAAAGACGTGCTGTTGCTTGATGTAACTCCTCTAACTCTGGGAATTGAAACCTTAGGAGGCATTGCGACACCCTTAATTGAAAAAAATACAACAATTCCTACTCAAAAATCTCAAGTCTTTTCAACGGCAGAAGACAATCAATCAGCTGTAACTGTTCATGTTATTCAGGGTGAAAGAAAGCAAGCAGCTCAAAATAAATCTTTGGGTCAATTCAATTTAACGGACATTCCACCAGCTGCGAGAGGAACTCCCCAAATTGAAGTTTCATTTGATCTTGATGCAAATGGTATTTTGAATGTTGCTGCCAAAGATAAAAATACTGGCAAGGAGCAGTCTATAGTTATCAAAGCCTCAAGTGGACTGTCTGATGATGATATTGAAAAGATGGTCAAAGATGCTGAAGCAAATGCGGAGGACGATAAAAAGTTCGAGAGTCTAGTGCAAGCAAAAAATAATGCAGATATGCTTGTTCATGCTACTAGAAAGTCAATTTCAGAAGCTGGAGATAGGCTCACTGAAGAAGAAAAAGATTCAGTAGAAACTTCTACAGTGAATTTAGAGGAGGCAATAAAACAAGACAGCCTAGAAGCTATAGAAGAAGCTACAAAAAATCTAAACGAGGTATTAACTCCATTAACTCAAAAACTTTATCCTCAAGCTGAGGAAGGTTCTTCTGAGACTAAAGATGAAAACTCTAGCGACGAGAATACTGTTGATGCAGAGTTTGAAGAAGTTAAAGAAGAAGAAAAATAAATAATGTCACAGAGAGACTATTATGAGGTCTTGGGTGTCTCTCGAAGCGCTTCAGATGCTGAATTAAAAAAAGCATTTAAGAAATTAGCAATGAAATATCATCCGGACAGAAATCCGGACGACCCATCTGCTAACGAAAAATTTAAAGAGGCTGCAGAGGCCTATGAAATACTTTCTGATTCAGAAAAAAAATCAGCTTATGATCAATTCGGCCATGCCGGTGTCCAGGGAATGGGAGGTGGCCAAGGTGGAGGGTTTCAAGATTTTAATTTTGGAGATATATTTGGAGACATATTTGGAGATGTGTTTGGGGGACGTACTTCCTCTAGAAGATCCACAAGTGGCCAAGATCTCCAATACAACATTGAGCTTTCTTTAAAAGAAGCAATCCTTGGCGTCAAAAAGACAATTAAGATACCTGTAGATAAAATATGTGTTGAATGTTCAGGTTCTGGTGCTAAATCAGGTTCAGCTCCTGTTACCTGCAGTCAATGTAATGGTGCCGGCCAGATTAGAATGCAACAAGGTTTCTTTTCAGTTCAACAGACATGTAATGTATGTGGAGGAGAGGGCAGTATTATTAAGAATCATTGTAATGTCTGCAGGGGAGCTGGAGTGATACAAGAGACTAAATCACTATCCGTAAGCATCCCCCCCGGTGTAGATAATGGAGATAAAGTTAGGCTTTCTGGAGAAGGCAGTGCTTTAAGAGGTGGCCGTGCCGGAGATCTATATGTTGCTATAAGGGTTGCTCAAAATGAAATTTTCGAAAGAGAAGGTAAAGACCTTTACTTTGAAGCCCCTATTCCTTTTGATATTGCAGTTTTGGGGGGAACCATTAATATTCCTGGGTTAGAATCAAAAATCGCATTAAAAATTCCAGCTTATACTCAAACAGGCAGAATTTTTAGAATTAAAGGCAAAGGCGCTGCTTCAGTTCGTGACTCAAGAAGAGGTGATCTTTTGTGCAGAGTAGTGATTGAGACTCCAGTAAATCTTTCAAAAGCACAAATTAAGATTTTTGAAGAATTTGCTAAATCAATAGCTGGGGATGAACATCATCCAATAAAGCAATCTTTCAAAAACGCTTCAGACCAATTTCATAATAAATAGAAAATTGCGAATATTAATTAATGGCTTCAATGGTAATATGGGTCGAGCAATTCAGGCTCAATGCAAAAAACTATCTGATATTCAGATCAGTGATTTTAAAGCTAAAGACTTTGATTCAAATAGTGTATCTGCGTTAATAGATTTTTCTGTACCTGATGGGTTCACTGAGGCTTTAAACTTTTGTGCAGAAAACAAGATTCCTTTTATATCAGGCACAACAGGATTAAGTGCTAAACATTTAGAAGGTGTAACAGCTGCAAAAAAAATTATCCCAATATTAATTGCGTCCAACATGTCCCTTGGCATTGCAAATTTAAAAAGTTCAATAGAGAAGTATCTTTTTTCAATCAATACCTCAGTTAGTTGTAAAATTATTGAAATTCATCATACAAAGAAAAAAGATTCTCCATCTGGCACGGCATTAGAAATTGTTAGATTTCTAGAAAATTATCACGCAGATAAAATAGACGGCTTGATTGACGTTGAGTCTTATAGAATTGGGAATATCTTTGGAATTCACAGAATAGAATTTAAAACCGAGGAGGGAATTACAAATTTTCAGCATATTGCAAGCAGTAGAGATATATTTGCAATAGGAGCTTTGAAGGCAGCAAGATCAATCAACTCAATGGAAATTGGGGAATATAGTTTTACTGACTTCTTAAGTAAAAAGCTTTAATCTGCATTAACTTTTCTATAAAATACACAAACTTAAAATCCCGAAGGTACCGAAAAGATTATTGTTGGGGTGCTCATAAAATTTGAGTCAACTATATGAGGTATTGGAGAATAACCCCGGAGGAAATTGTGAGTATTGTTTCTATAAAAGACCTGTTAAATGCAGGCGTTCATTTTGGTCATCAACAACGGTTTTGGAATCCTAAAATGGAATCCTTTATCTTTGATACTAGAAAAAAAATCAGCATTATTGATCTTGAGATGACTCAAGAGCATTTAAATGCTGCTGCATCCAAAGCTGAAGAAATATGTTCGAAGGGGAATAGAATTTTATTTGTTGGAACAAAACGTTCAGCTTCAAAAACCATTAAAGAATCCGCTTCCGCGATCGGTCTACCATACATTGACAAAAGGTGGTTAGGCGGCACCCTAACGAACTGGAAAACAATTAGGGGCTCAATTAGACGACTTTTGGACATAGAGGAGCTTCAGTCATCTGGAAGAATTAATAAACTTTCTAAAAAAGAAGCTGTAGACATTACTAAGGAGTATGAAAAACTTGATGCAAGCGTTGGTGGAATAAAAGACATGAAAGGACTTCCCGATGCATTGTTTGTTGTGGATGTTGCATACGAAAAAATAGCAGTTACTGAAGCAAAGAAGATGGGTATCCCAATCATTGCTTTGGTTGACACCAATTCAAATCCTGAGGGAATTGATCATATTATTCCAGGTAATGATGATGCAATTAGATCAATTCGATTGATCACTAAAGTTATAAGTGATGCTTGCGAAAGAGGTCTTGCATCTTCCAAGGGTGGAGCGGCAAATATTCAATCTGACGATGACACCCCAGCAGTCAAAATTAAAAAAGCCACAGTAACATCAGGAAAAGCTTTAAACCTTGTTAAAGAAGCCGAGTTGAGTGAGCCAGAAGAAGTTTTGTCAATTGATAAAGAAGATTCTAGTGGTAAAAGTGAAGAGGATGCTGATAACTCAAATGATGAATTAGTTGATCAGATTGCTGAAGTTGATTCAGAAGATTCAAGTGAATCTGATGCTGTTGATGAAGATCCTAAGTTAACAAAATGAGTGTTTCAGCCAGTCAAGTTAAAGAGTTAAGAGATATGTCTGGTGTAGGCATGATGGAATGTAAAAAGGCATTAGTCGAAACTAATGGTGATTTACAGAAAGCTTTAGATCTTCTTAGGGCAAATAGTTCTCTTAAAGCTGAGAAAAAAGCTTCAAGAGTAGCAGCTGACGGTGTTGTAAAGATTTCACATAATCAGGCATACATGAGTCTTGTAGAAATTAATTCAGAAACTGATTTTGCTGCTAAAGATTCGAAATTCAAAGATTTTGCAACAGAGGTCACAAATTACTTAACAAATAATCAAGTTAATGATATCGATGATTTAAGAACTGAATTTGAAGGCAAGAGACAATCCCTCATTCAATCAATTGGAGAAAATATTCAGTTAAGAAGGTTAGTTACGCTTGAAGTTCCATCTAATGGGTGTATCGGAGCATATCTTCATTCGGACGGAAGACTTGCTGCCATTATTTCTATTAATACAGATAATAAAGAATTAGCTAAAGATTTAGCAATGCACGTATCTGCAACTGATCCCAGTTGCCTAAAATCTGAAGATATTGATCCTGAATTACTTGAGAGAGAAAGGTCAATATTCTTAGCTCAGGCAAAGGATTCTGGGAAAGATGCGTCTATTATGGAAAAAATGGTGGAAGGTAAGATAAAGAGATTTTTGTCAGAAGTAACTTTACTCTCTCAGGGTTTTATAAAAGATCCAAATCATTCAATTGAGGAGCTATTAAACGATAATAATGCATCAATTATATCCTTTGCGCGCTATAAAGTTGGCGAGGGTATTGAAATTGAGGCTAAAGATTTTGCTGCAGAGGTAGCCGAACAACTTAAACAATGACATCTCTGAATTATAAACGTCTTCTTGTAAAATTTAGTGGAGAAGCTGTTGCTGGAGACGATGATCAAGGAATAGATCCAAAAATATTGGATCGAATGGCTCAATCTGTTAAAGATTGTAAAGAGCTAGGTGCTCAAATTGGGATTGTAATTGGAGGAGGAAACCTTTTTAGGGGTGAGAAGCTCAGCAAAGCTGGGATGGATAGGGTTGCTGGGGATCATATGGGCATGTTAGCAACCGTTATGAATGGGATTGCTTTAAGAGATGCTCTAGAAAGAGCTGGTGTAAAAACTAGAGTAATGTCAGCTATATCAATGTCTGGTGTTGCAGAGCATTATGATAGACGTCTAGCAATTCAACTTTTAGCTAATGACTTTGTTGTAATTTTTACAGCTGGAACTGGCAATCCATTTTTTACAACTGATACTGCGGGATGTCTAAGAGCAATAGAGACTCAAGCAGATATTATGCTGAAGGCAACTAGAGTCGATGGAGTATACTCAGCTGATCCCGAAAAAGATAAAAATGCCATTTTTTATCCCTCTCTTGCTTTTGATGATGCAATTCGACAAAACCTAAAGATTATGGATGCAACCGCTTTAACTTTAGCGAGAGATCATAGTTTGCCATTAAAAGTTTTTAACTTGAATCAAGACGATGCTTTGAAAAGAATTGCTTGCGGTGAGGAAATTGGAACATTAATATCATAGTTATGAGCGAAATCATTGATCAAATAAAACCTAAGATGCAGAAAGCTATAGACTCTCTTGTTCATGAGTTTAATAAAATTAGAACAGGTAGAGCCAATCCTGGTATTCTTGATTCAGTAAAAATTGATTATTACGGAAATCCAACTCCCATCAATCAAGCAGCAAATATCTCAGTAGAAGAAGGCAGAACTTTGGCTATTTCTCCATGGGATAAATCTCTTATAGCTGAGATAGAAAAAGCTATTATGGCATCTGATTTAGGTTTAAATCCAAGTACTAGTGGCGATTTAATTAGACTGACTATGCCTGCTTTAACAGAAGAGACTCGTCAAGAGTACATTAAGCAAGCAAGAAATGAGGCAGAAAATTCTAGAATTTCAATAAGAAATACCCGAAGGGATGCAAATAATGCAGCAAAAGATCAGCAAAAAGCTGGAGATTTTTCAGAAGATGATCTTAAGCGTATTGAAGATTTAGTTCAAAAAGAAACAGATCATTTTATTGGACTTGTTGATGCAGAACTTAAACAAAAAGAAGAAGATCTAATAGAGATTTAGTTATTCCATATCCAGCCATAATGGCAGAAAGTAAGAACCCAACACTTAAACTTCCAGGAATAAATGCTGCAATTATTATGGATGGTAATGGAAGGTGGGCAAAAAAAAATGCCTTAAGCGTAACATCAGGTCATGAAAGAGGTGTAGAAGTTGTAAAAAAAATCGTTGAGTCTGCTGCAAAAGCTAAATTAGAGTCTTTAAGTTTATATGCGTTTAGCACCGAAAACTGGTCGCGTCCCAAAAAAGAAATCCTAGGAATAAAGAAACTTATTATCAAGGCAATAGACTCTCAATTATCAGAATTAATTCAGCAAGAGGTAAGATTAAATTTTTTTGGAGATTATTCCTCATTTGGAAAAACAGTGATTGATGCAATATTTAAAGCTGAGAGATCTACTGCATTTGAAGACCCAAGGCTTAAATTAAATATTGCTCTTGGTTATGGGGGTCGCGCAGATATTATCCAAGCTACAAAGCTGATAGCTCAGGAAATCAAATTAGATAAACTCTCATTGGAGGAGGTATCAGATGAGACTATTTTTAAATTTTTAAAAGCTCCAATAAGTGATTTAGATCTGCTTATCAGAACTGGCGGTGATCAGAGAATAAGTAATTTTTTGTTATATCATCTTGCTTATTCTGAGATCCAATTTACTGATACACTTTGGCCAGATTTTACAGAAGAGGAATTTTTGCAATGTTTAGAAGCATTTTTTAATACGGAGAGGCGATTTGGCAAAAGAACTATATAAAAATATCATTCAAAGATTGCCCGCTGCTCTAATCTTAGCAATCAGTTTATTTGGTATTCTTTACCTGCAAAATATTTTTCTAATCTTAACAATTATATTGGTCGTAGGATTCTTGTTAATTAAAGAATGGTTGATACTTTCTGATTCGAATATCGATTTAAAACAGTTAATATTTTTTGTTTCTCTAATTATGTTTCCCATTTATTTTACAGAAAGCTTTCTTAAATTATTTATTGGAATAACCTCAATATTTTGGATTGGATATGGTGTTTGCTTGATACTAAAGAAGTCTCCCTCTTTTATAAGCTTCCAAAATAACTATTTAGGGCTTTTTTTAGTCTTAGGTTTTTTATATGGCTTAATCTATTTAATGTTGTTTTCAGAATTCTTTGACATTAATAAATATTTTTTACTTTTTGTTATTTTATTTAATACTGTATTAGCTGATGTTGGAGCCTATCTTGTTGGAAGCATCATAGGTAAGACCCCTTTATTTCCTGAAATTAGTCCAAATAAAACCATAGAAGGTTTTGTAGGCGGGGTTATATTCGTCTTAATTTTTTTATTAGTGATTTATTTTTTTAACTTTATGTCACTTGATCTTGTTATGGCTGCGTTGTTAAGTTTGCCTTTTGCATTCGTTGGCGACTATTTTGAAAGTCAGTTAAAAAGAGATAAATCAATCAAAGACAGTGGGTCTCTAATTCCTGGCCATGGCGGTATCTGGGATCGTTTAGATTCACATATCGCAGTAGTTCCGATATTTATTTTTTCAACAAATTTAATTGTATGAAAAATATTGTACTACTTGGAGCTACTGGCAGCATAGGAAAAAGCTGCTTAAATGTAATCAGGCAAAATAAAGAACATTTCCATCTATATGGTATTGGGTTTGGGAGTAACATAGATAAGGCTCAGGAAATTATACAAGAATTTAATCCGAATTATATTTTTGTTGCTCAATCTCAAGCTGATAGACCTCACAATTTTTGGCAAGTCAATTCAAATATATTAAGTAACGAAGATGAATTGCAAGGGCTTATTCAAGATCCAAATGTAGATATAGTAATTTCAGCAATTTCAGGATTTGCTGGATTGAAAGCAAGTTTCTTTGCCATCGAAGCTGGCAGAACAATTCTCATCGCAAATAAAGAGAGTATTGTAGCGGCTGGCGATATTCTAATGCCTCTTGCCAAAAAGAAAAATGCTGAAATCATCCCTGTAGATAGTGAGCATAATGCTTTATATCAATGTCTTCCTCTTGAAAAAAATCTTAATGAAATTTCTAAAATTCTGATTACTGCCTCAGGGGGACCCTTTAGAGAAAAATCTTTGAGAGATTTAAGAGGAGTATCACTGAATGATGCTTTGAAACATCCAACATGGAGCATGGGTGCCAAAATTACAATTGACTCAGCAACTCTTGTAAATAAATGTCTAGAATTAATTGAAGCTCATTATCTTTTTAATATCCCAGAATCTCAAATTGAGATTGTAGTTCATCCTCAAAGTATTATTCATTCAATGATTACATTTATTGATGGATCAACCATTGCCCAGATGAGCAATCCAAGCATGGAAGTACCTATCTCGAATGCTTTAGGGATGGGTAAAAGACTTCCAATAAATTTTAAGGAGATTGATTTTTCTGAGTTAAATTTGTCATTTGAGCCTGTAGCGCATGATCGAAAAATGATTTTCGATTTAGCCAGAGAAGTTTGTAATAAGAAGGGAAATCTTGGGGTTATTTTTAATGCCTCGAATGAGATAGCTGTAGATGCATTCATAAATAAAAATATTGATTTCGTCGATATTTATGAAGTAATACAAAGAACTTTTGATTGCTTTTCATGTTCTAAGGTAAGAACAATAGATGAAATATTTGAATATGATAAAGAAGCACGCATTCAAGCAGAGAAGGTGATAAAATCCTTACACTAAATTTTTCAAGATTATGATTTATCTAATTTCAGCAATAGTATTACTAGGTGTTCTCATAGCAATTCATGAATTTGGACATTTTATTGTTGGAAGAATGTGTAATATTCACATCTATCGCTTCTCGATAGGCATGGGACCAGTTATCTACAAAAAGTTAGATAAGCACGGAACTGAATTTGCTCTCTCTGCACTCCCTTTGGGTGGATATGTTGCTTTTCATACTGAGAAAGCAGTAGTTGAGGAATTAGATCTTTCGCAGCCTTTAACTCCGGATCAAAATCAAAAAACCTTTGAAAGCAAGCCAAGGTGGCAAAGAGCACTTGTAATGCTAGCAGGCCCAGTAGCAAATTTTATTCTAGCCATTGGTATTTTATCCATGATCTTTGCTAACTCTGTTGAGCGCCAATTTATACCTGAAATATCATCAGTGACTTCAGAATACCTGCAGAACAATTCTGCTCTGGAGGTAGGAGACACCTTGATTGCAATAAATGAAAAAAAAGTTTCGAGTCTCCAGGATATTAGATTAGAACTTCTTGCTTTATCTGGTACAAATGGAAGAATTAATTTTACTTTTCTCAGCGGCCAGCAATCATTTGAATATGATGTTTCCGTTCCAGTAAACAACTATCTTTCAGATCCAAATGAACAAAATGCACCAGAAAATTTTATGGGCTTTGAATTATCTATGAAATTGCAACCTACGGTGGGCGCAATTGCTTTAGATAGCAACGCTGCTAAAAGTGAATTGAAGGTCAATGATAGAATTTTAGAAGCGAATAGTCAGCCTATAAAATCCTTTGAAGATTTAAGAATAGTGTTACAGAGCTATCAGGGATCTGATATAAATTTTAAGGTTAAGAGAGATGAACAAACCATCTATCTAAATGTGCCCCTAAGTACTAGAAAAAATGCTGAGGGAAATGAAGAAAAATATATTGGAATAATCCCGGGATTAAAAAGGTCTTTTTTTGCTTCACTTTTTAAAGGAACCTACGAAACTTATAACCTGAGTATTAAAACTCTAACTTTTGTTGGCAAGATGATTACCAGAGATCTAGGCACGCAAAATCTTAGCGGTCCAATTGGTATTGTGCAGATGGCAGGTGATACAGCTAAAGCTGGTTTTATGCCATTTTTATATCTCATGGCTCTATTGAGTATTAGTTTAGGTGTGTTGAATCTCCTTCCAATTCCAGTTTTAGATGGCGGTCAATTGGTTATGCTTGGCATTGAAGCAGTGCGTGGGTCACCAATGCCAGAAAAAATGGAGAACTTTTTTTATATGTCAGGCTGGGTTGCGGTAGGATTTCTTATGATCTTTGCAGTATTTAATGACATCTCTAAATTTCTATAGAATCTTTGATGAAAAAAATAGCGCTCTATACCCTCGCTTTTATATCACTATCTACTTCAGCATTTGATGAATTTTTAATTACAGATATAAGAATAATAGGCTTACAACGCGTTTCCATTGGAAGCATTTTTACAGCAATCCCTGTAAGTGTCGGAGATAAAATGAGCCAGGCAAAAGTAAGAGAAATCTCAAAGGCTTTATTTGCAACTGCACAGTTTAATGATATTCAAATAGCTAAAGATGGAAATGCATTAATTATAAGCTTGCTAGAAAGACCATCAATATCCTCTATAGAATTAGAAGGCAATAAAGCGCTTAAATCGGAGGACTTGTTGAAAGGTCTTGAGGGTGCTGGGATTGCTGAAGGACAGGTTTATAAGCGCTCCACTTTAAATGGAATGAAAAGCGAATTAGTTCGTCAATACTCATCACAGGGTAGATATGGCGCAAGCGTAAATATCGAAACTGAAGATAGACCAAGAAATACATTAGCTTTAAAAATAATTATTGATGAGGGTAAAAGCGCAAAAATTAAAAAAGTTAATATAATTGGAAACAACTTATTTACTGACGAAGAGCTAATGACCGGATTTGAGCTTCAAGAGGGTAAATGGTACGCATTTTTATCAAATAAAGATAAGTACTCAAAAGAAAAGCTCGAAGGAGACATAGAAAACTTAGAGTCGTTTTATTTAGATAGAGGCTATTTAAAATTTTCTATTGAATCTTCGCAAGTTTCAGTTTCAAAAAATAAAGAAGATGTCTTTATTACTCTTAGCATCTCAGAGGGAGACCAATATAAAATAGACGATGTGAGCGTAATTGGTGAAATGCCTTTGGATGAAGCTCTCTATAATCCAATTGTAGAAAGCCAAAAGAATAAAATTTATTCCCAAGCTCAAATTACCCAAATAGAGGAATATTTTGTAAATCTTTTAGGGAATGAGGGTTATACCTTCGCAGAAGTTTCTGGAAATCCTGAAATTAATCAAGAAAATAAAACCGTATCATTATTATTTTTGGTTCAACCAGGAAATAGGACATATGCAAGAAAAATACTTTTTGCAGGAAACTACTTAACTAATGATGAGGTTTTAAGAAGAGAAATGCGTCAGTTTGAGGGGGCATGGGCTTCAGATAATTTAATTGAAGGTTCTAAGGTTCGTCTTGAGAGGCTTGGATTTTTTAAAGAAGTAAATGTTGAAACAATTCCAGTGCCCGGGACTGAAGATCAGGTAGATATTGAATTTACAGTTGAAGAAGAGAGCACATCCTCAGTCGGAGGTTCAATAGGATATAGTGATTTTGGAATGAATATCGGACTGAATCTTTCTGATAATAATTATCTTGGTTCTGGGAATAGATTTATTTTTGGGATAAATAAAAGTATTTACCAAGAATCATATAATATTTCATTTTTTGATCCATATTTTACTATGGATGGAGTCAGTAGAGGCTACAGCATTTATTTCAGAGAGACAGATTACGGCGAATACAATATTGCAAATTACTTGACAAATTCTCAAGGACTTGGAGTGCAATTTGGATATCCAATAAGTGATACTCAAAGAATTGGTTTAAACGTTAATTTTGATAATACGGATATTGATTCTGGTTCTTTACCATCTCGTGAAATTTCAGATTTTTTATCCTCTGAGGGTAATGTTTTTGATGTTTTAAAGGCACAAGCGGTATGGTCAAGAGTAACTCTAAATAGAGGTATGTTTCCCACTTACGGATCATCAACTGATGTAATGCTTCAAGTTACAGTTCCTGGAAGTGACTTAACCTATTACAAAACCAATTTACGGCAAAAGTTCTACCGACCACTTGGCTTTTCTAATCTTGTTTTTGGATTTGATGGAGAGCTTGGATACATAGGGGCTTATGGAGATACTGAGAAAACTCCATTTTTTGAAAATTTTTATTCTGGTGGTCCTAGATCCATAAGAGGCTTTGAATCTAATACACTTGGTCCAAGAGTGACGCCATCACCATGCTATGACTTTGATCCGGTTACTGAAGAGTGTCCATTAATCGTTGATTCAGATTTTGATGGAACCCCTGATTCAATAGCTCAAAACCCATACCTTTATCAGCAAAGAAGAGACCCAATTGGCGGTAATCTCTTAATAGAGGGCAGCCTTCAATTAATTTTTAAACTGCCAATGATAGAGGACCAAAGATCGATGAGATCAGCGTTCTTTTTGGATTTTGGAAACGTTTTCTCTACTGATTGTCAGGATTATCAGATTAACTGTTTTGAGCCGTCAGTCGATGAACTGCGTTATTCCATTGGAGTGGGTGTTACATGGATTACTGGCTTTGGGCCAATGAGTTTCAGCTTTTCGCAACCATTTAATGATGGGATTTATGATAGAACAGAAGAATTTCAGTTCACTATTGGAACCGTATTTTAACTACCTAAGTAGTGTTTTTTATCATAATTACTATAGAATATAACAACCATTTAAGGGGTGAAAAATGAAAAAATTACTATTTGTACCTTTCTTTCTTACATCGCTACTCTTTGCAATTCCTGCTTTGGCTATGGAAGGAGTTGGCGTTATCAATATGAGAGACGCTGTCTTGGGCACTCAAGTTGCTCAGGATGTTTTAAAGGCCTTGTCTGAAGAATCTGATTATGCTGCTAATATTGAAAAAGCTACTCTTCTTCAAACCGAAAGACAAGCTTTAGCTGAAAAGCTGCAGAAAGATGGAGAAACTCTTGCTCAAGACGAAATAGTAGACATGCAAAGAGATATTCAAGAAAAAGGTCAGGAAATTGAATTTATAATTGGCAAGGTTCAAGCCAAGCAAAATCAAACAGTTGAAAAGATTTTTGCAGATATTAATCCTACTCTTCAAAAAATTCTTTCAGAGCTTATAGCAGCTAAAGAAGTAAAACTTCTTCTTTCACAAGAAAATGTTCTTTTTTCAGATCCTGCTCTTGTTTTGACTGATGATGTAACTTCATTGCTAGACGTTGCCTTAGCTGAAGGACAAAACGAACAATAAATTTGTCAGGGCAATCTTATAGCCTTAATGAATTAGCTAAGAAAGTTAATGGAGAGGTGATTGGAGATTCTAGTCTTCAGATCTCTTCAATCGGTACAATTCAACATTCATCTTCAGGCTGCATTACCTTTCTAGCTAATCCAAAGTATAAGAAATATCTAAATAAGACTTCTGCATCTGCGATTATCGTTAGTCATGAATTCAAAGATAAAATTAAGTCAGGAATTGTAGTTAATGACCCTTATCTAGCTTATGCAAAGATCTCTTCTTTGTATCAAAAATACCCAAATCCATACGACTCAAAGCGGTCTTCCTATTATATCCATGAAAGTTCTGATGTTGATGAATCAGTTATAATTGGGCCAAATGTATTTATTGGTCCAGATTGCAAGATCGGCCAGGATTCAATCATTCATGCAAATGCTTCATTGGTAATGAATGTTGAGATTGGGAAGAACTCAATTGTGCATTTCAATTCAGTATTAGGCTCAGATGGTTTTGGTTATGCGCCTCATAAAAATGGATACACTAAGATTGAGCAGCTAGGAAAGTTGATTATTGGTGATTATGTTGAAATTGGAGCTGGATGCACTATAGATAGAGGAGCAATTGAAAATACTGAAATTCATAATGGAGTGAAGTTAGATAATCTTGTTCATATTGCGCATAATGTAAGTATAGGAGAAAACTCTGCGATTGCCGCTTCCTGTGCAATAGCTGGATCAACAATTATTGGAAAAAACCTTCAAATGGGTGGACTATCCGGCATCTTGGGGCATTTAGAGATAGCTGATGATGTCTTAATTGGCGCTCATACTCTTATTACTAAGAGCATTAATGATTCTGGAAATTATGTCGGTATAATGCCAGCACAAGAGCACAAAGATTGGGCAAAGTCCTCAGTTTTTATAAAGAGACGGATTTCAAAATGAGCTTTGAATTTTCAGATATCCTTAAGCATTTACCCCACAGACACCCATTTTTGTTTGTCGATAAGATAGTATCCGTTGCGCTAGGTGAAACAATTCATGCTCAAAAAAATGTCTCAATAAATGAAGATTTTTTTAATGGACATTTTCCTAATAAAGCAGTTATGCCTGGAGTTTTGATAATTGAAGCACTTGCTCAAGCAGCTGGAATTTTAGGTTTTATGACTATGAACAAAACTCCAGAGGAAGGAAGCATTTATTATTTTGCTGGTGTTGACAAGGTAAGATTTAAAAATCCTGTAATTCCCGGCGAAGTAATAGATTTGTATGCGACTATCCGTTCGGAAAAAAAAGGTATTTGGAAGTTTGACTGTAAGGCTGAGGTTAGTGGTAAAAATGTCTGTGAGGCAACAATTCTTTGCGCTGATCGACCTAAATAAATATGACTAATTCTATAATTGATTCTTCAGCAAAAATTGATAAGTCAGTCAAAATTGGCCCATTTTGCGTAATAGGGCCTGATGTAGAAATAGGTCCAAATTGTATTCTCCATTCTCATGTTGTAATTAAAGGGCCAACTAAGATTGGTAAGGGGAATAGTTTTTTTCAATTTTCAACAATTGGGGAAGACACTCCTGATAAAAAATATGCAGGAGAAGCGACTACCCTAGAGATAGGTGATAACAATATTTTTAGAGAAGGAGTTACAGTTCATAGAGGAACTGTTCAGGATCAATCTAAAACTGTGATAGGGAACGAAAATTTATTTATGGCATACGTCCATATAGCTCACGATTGTATTGTTGGTGACAATAACGTATTTGCTAATGCAACTTGTTTAGCTGGACATGTGAAGGTAGGAAATAATGTAGTCTTAGGTGGGGTAACTCTCGTGCATCAATTTTGCTCTCTTGGAGATCACTCATTTACTGGAATAAACACCATCATAACAATGGATGTCCCTGCATTCGTAAAAGTTGCTGCTAATCCAGCTCGACCAATAGGCTTAAATACAGTTGGCATGCAGAGAAATGACTATGATAATGATTCTATAAATATTATTAAAAAAGCTTACAGAATTATTTACAGAAAAGGCTACTCTCTTAAAGATGCTATTAAGCAACTTCATGCATTAAATAAAGATCCAAATCTTGCACTTGAAACTTTTATTAGCTCTATTGAAAGATCTGAAAGAGGCTTACTTCGATAGGTGGCAAAAGAAAGGCTAAAAGTTGGCATCATCGCTGCAGAACACTCTAGCGATAGACTCGGTGCAAAAATTATTGAATCATTGCAAGATATATTTGAGATTGATTTGTATGGTTTAGGTGGCCCTGAAGTCAATGCTAACCCAATCGTCACACCTAATGGAATTGACTATCATGATCTCCATGTAATGGGCCTTATTGATCCATTAATCAAACTTCCAAAAATTCTTTTAAATAGAAGAAAGCTGTTAAAGCTATTTATTTCTAACAATATTGATATTTTTATTGGCGTTGACTCGCCTGATTTCAATATTTTTTTCCATAAAAAACTTAAATCAAACAACGTTAAAACAATTCAAATTGTTAGTCCCTCAGTTTGGGGATGGAGAGAGAATAGAATCAGATCTATTGAAGCTAATATAGATTTAACAATGTGTTTATTTAAGTTTGAATGTGATTTTTACTCAAAAAAAAATATGCAAAGCTTTTTTTTGGGCCATCCATTCAGTCAACTTAAGCCAAATAATATTGAAGATATTATTAAAAGACACAGTTTAGAAGCTTCAAAAAATTTTATTAGCATTTTGCCAGGAAGCAGAGAAAGCGAAATATCTGAGTTGATGCCAGTTTATATCGCGGCAGCAAAAAAATTACTGAACCAAGATCCTAATGCATATTTTTTAATACCTGCTGCAAACAAAAAATTAGCTATCATTATCGAGCAAATAAAAGGTATTAATGAAATTCCTTATAAGTTGTCTCTGAACTCTGCACAGGATTTCCTTTCGATATCTCCAATTTCAATTGTTACTTCTGGAACAGCTTCGCTTGAAGCAGCAATATTAGGCTCGTCACCTATTATTTGCTATAAAACTAATAAACTTAATTATGCAATTTTAAGTAGATTGATTAGTACTCCATTTGTTGGGCTTCCTAATCTTCTGCTTCAAAAACCTATATTTCCTGAGTTAATACAATATGATTTAACACCTGACTCAATTGTTAACAGTTATTCAAAGATATTCTCTATGCCAGAACAATATCAATCTCATCTTTTAGAGATTAACGATGCTATGTCTGGAAAAGGTTTTGATAATGCTGCCAAAGCAATAAAGAATTTATTGTGATTGTTGCTGGAGTCGATGAGGTTGGAAGGGGCTGTTTAGCTGGCCCTGTCACCGCAGCGGCAGTAATTTTAAATAATCCTATTCCAGGTTTAACTGACTCTAAGAAAATTTCTTCTTCAAAAAGAGAAATTCTAGCTAAATTAATCAAAGAACAATCTATTTTTAGTTTTGCGAGTATTTCAAATAATAAAATTGATGAAATAAATATCCATCAGGCAACATTGCTTGCCATGCAACAAGCTATAATGAAATTAACTATCACACCAGATTTGGTATACATTGATGGAAAATTTACGCCAAAAATTGAAGTAAATTGCAAGGCAGTGATAGGAGGTGATAAGCTAATTTCAGAAATTTCAGCAGCCTCAATTATTGCTAAAGTGCATAGAGATGATTTTATGAAAAAGCTTGATAGACAATATCCCGTATACGATTTTGCAAAAAATAAAGGC
>CENU01013251.1_pt1 | contig 22344 bp, 21 predicted proteins | sample 361331 | NCBI WGS metagenome assembly CENU01 (sample SAMEA2619766, study PRJEB7988) | marine metagenome | isolation source: saline water (ENVO:00002010), including | reverse complement strand
GTTTATGGCGACGACCCCAGCATCAGCGCCGGCAAGCCGGCACCGGATCTTTTTCTCGAGGCCGCTCGGCGCCTGGGCGTCCCCCCTCAGCAGTGCTGGGCGTTTGAAGATGCCGTTGCCGGAGCTGAAGCTGCCGTGGCCGCAGGCTGCCGCGTCTTTGTGGTGCCAGCTCCGGGGCTTGGAGCCCATCACTACCCCGATGCGGTCACCCTGCTCGAACGCCTCGATGATCTGGAGCTCTGAGCGAACGGCTCAGAGACGCTCCAGATCCAGGCCTTTGGTCTCCACGCGGAACAGCCAGGTGACCAGGGCCCCCAGCAGGGAAGTGATCACCAGCAGCACCAGCAAGCGATCGGTGCCGATGCTTGCCATCAGGAAGGGGAAGCAGAAGGCCGTCAGCACAGCGCCGACTTTGCCGCTGGCTGCCGCAAGACCGGCACCGATGCCCCGGTATTTGGTTGGAAACACCTCGCCGGCAATCAGATAGGTCTGGGAATTGGGCCCCAGGTTGGTCATGAACTGGAACATGACAAAGCCCACCACAATCAACGGGAGGTTGCCCGCACCGCCGCTGCGACCAATCAGGGCAACCAACAGGCCCGCCGCGCAACCGATGAACCCGGTGATCTGCAACGGAATTCGGCCCCAGCGATCAGCCAGATAGATCGCCACACTGATGCCCACCAGAAAACCGATATCGATCAAGGCCGTGCCTTTGGCACCGATCAGGTCGTCGTGGATGATCGATGCGACATCAACACCGCCCGCCTTGGCGCCGAACGCCGCCGCGATGATGACCGGCGTGAAGATGCCAATGCCGTAAGTGGAGAGATCTTGCAAGAACCACGGCAAGGACGCCAGAAGCGTGCGGCGTCGCTGCTTGCTTTGAAACAACTTGGCGAAATTGTTGGAGCGCTTGGGAACACTGATCTGATCAGCAATCTCCACGCGCAGTAAATCGATGTCCTTGCGATTGAGCAACTTGCGCAGCTGCTTTTCCGCTTTCTCATGGCGCCCCTGGCTGACCAGCCAGTGGCTGCTCTCTGGCAGGAACAGGCGTCCCCAGATGACCAGAATCACCGGGATCACCGGCAGCAGATAGAAGAGGCGCCAGGTGGAGAGCTCGGGCTTTTGGGCCAGCACCACCGCTGCAATGGCCGTGCCAGCGATGGCTCCAATGGCCTGAAAACTGAAGGCCCCCAGCACCAGACGACCACGAATGGAGGCGGGGATGCTCTCGGAGATCACCAGATGCGCCGTCGGGTAGTCCGCCCCCAGCGCCAGGCCGATCACGAACAGCCAGACCAGCAGAACAGCGATGCCAGGGCTGGTGGAAGCGCCGATCAAGGCCACCAGCAACAGCACCATCTCACCGATGAACACCGGCTTGCGACCGAAGCGATCGGCCAGGCCGCCAAGCACCAGAGCACCAACCAAGATCCCGGCCAGGGTGGCCGATGTCATCGCGCCTTTGGCCGCATCACCAAGGCCGAATTCAGCGGTCAGCAGAGGCAGCGCAATGCCCCCCATGAACACGATCATTCCCTCAAAGAACTTGCCCGCAGTGGCCAGGGACCACACCAGCCACTGCATGGCCGACAGCGGCGCTGATGCCATGGCCGTGCCACTGGACCAGGCGGGGATTTCTTCGATGTAAGCCTGGACGGTTTTCGACACGACGCAGGGGTAGTAATGGGTTGGGAGGGTGCTGCAGCTCAGACCTTGCGGAACTGCAGGCTCAAGGGATCAGCCCAGTCACCCACGGCCTCAACGCCGCGGGGGTTGCCGCTGAGGTGGCGCAGGATGAAGAACACCGCCTCCTGATGGCTGGGGTCGCCGAGAGCTTCGCTGATCTGTTGAACGGTGCGGGTCTGACCGTCAGCCAGCAGCTGCTCCACCTTTTTCTGCAGCTCAAGGATGGCGGCCGCAGCTTTCTTACCCGCCTCAACACCGGGCTGGTGATAGGCGTTGATATCAACCAGCTCGCCGTAGAAGCCCACCGCGCGCTCGAACAGGGCGATCAGGGCACCCAGGGTGGTGGCATTGAACTGCCGCAACGTCAGCGTCATGCTCTGGCGCCCACCTTCTGAGAGGGCGGCGCGGGTGCCCTGCAGGAAGCCATCGAGGAAGTCACCGGGAAGGGAGTCCTCCAGCACGGGGATATCGGCGGGATCCTCCAGCACCTCGATGAATGTCACAAAGAAGTTGTCGACGCCATCGCGCAGCTGCTGCACGTAGGCGTGCTGGTCGGTGGAACCTTTGTTGCCGTAAACAGCAATGCCCTGATGCACCACACGGCCCTGACGATCAAGGCGCTTGCCTAACGATTCCATCACCAGCTGCTGCAGGTAGCGGCTGAAAACCTCGAGGCGGTCGCGGTAAGGAAGCACCACCATGTCGCGCTTGCCCTTGCCCTCGCCGGCCACATACCAGGAGGTGGCCATCAGCGCTGCAGGGTTTTCACGCAGGCTGGGCCGGCGGGTGGCTGCATCCATGACGGCAGCACCGCGCAGGAAGGCATCCACATCGATGCCGGCCAGCACGGCTGGCAGCAGACCAACAGCGCTGGTGATCGAGGTGCGCCCGCCCACCCAATCGAACATGTCAAAGCGGTTGAGCCAGCCTTCTGCCGCGGCCTCCTGATCCAGCTTGCTGTCCTTCATGGTGACCGCGACAGCCTGCTGGCTCCAGCGGCAACCGAGCTGCACGAGGCGCTCACGGGTCTGGACCATGCCGATGTGAGGCTCTGGGGTACCGCCCGACTTGCTGACGATGATCACCAGGCTGGTGCGCAGGCGCTCGCCGAGCGCGTCGTAGAGCTGGCTCATGCCGGCAGGATCGACGTTGTCGATGAAATGGAACGGCAGGCCCTGACGGTTCTCCTGCAGGGCACGGATCATCAGCAGTGGGCCGAGGCCTGAGCCGCCGATGCCCACCCAGACAACATCGGTGAAGCGTTCGCCATTGCTGGCCTTGAGGCGCCCCTCGAGCACGTCGGCGCCAAAGGACTGCAGACGGCTGATCTCACTGCTGATGTGCTCACCAACCGCCCGCTCGGGGGCCAGTTCGGGATTGCGCAGCCAGTAATGGCCCACCTGGCGACCTTCATCCGAGTTGGAGATCGCCCCCTTCTCGAGCGCATCCATTGCCTCGAAGGCCTGGGCAAAGGGTGCTTCAAAGTCGCGGAACTGCTGGGCTGTCACGGCCATGCGACTGACATCGAGCCACAGACCTAGGGGTTCGTGGTGCCAGAGCAGCTCGCAGAAGCGCTGCCACTGTCCGGCAGCATCAGCAGCATTGAGGTCGGGGAGGGTGGTCGCCATACTCATGGTGCTCATCGAATGACCCTTGAAGGCTCTTCAGGCAAGGTATGCAGGAAGAAGCCAGAGCGGGTTATGGGAAGACAGTGCTCACATTGCCGATAAGAAGCGAAAATGCTGTGCAGTCCTGATAACTGTCCTTAAATTGATGTTGTGGGACTTAATTCTTGCGACGCCGTGAGACGCCCGATCCCTTTGATTGTCTCGGCCCTGGTCGCGTCACTGAGTGTGCTGCCCAGCGCAAGCCAGCAGCCCAGTCCGCACATCGATTGGATTGGCGACCCTTCAGACGCGCAACCGCTGGTGGCTGAGGGGCAACGTCCTGACCCCGCTGACTTCACGCCAGAAGAGCTCAAGGAACTCCAGCGTCGCTTCGGGGTGCACGGCCCCCAACCCGCTCTGGCCCAGCTGTTTACAGCCGGACTCGACCACTGGCAGCCCCTGCGCAACCACACCCTCTCCCGCATCGAGGCCCTGGCGCCGGCGATCCGCCGGGAAGCCAAGCGGAGCGGCATCAACCCCATGCTGCTGAGCGCGATCCTGTTTGACGAGATGCAGCACGCCAAGCCGGGAGAGGATTCCAGGTTCCTGGTGCACTCCGGCTTGCTGCAGACCCATGGCCCGGCCCAGCTCGGTGTGGAAGAGCTGATGCATCAGGGCCTGCTCCCCCGTGATGCTGGCCCGGAAGCCTTGCAGGCGGCCCGCGAGGAGCTGCTTGATCCCGAACGCAACGTGGCCCTACTGGCCGGCAAGATGAGCCGCCTCTCCAAGGCCTTGGGGATCCCAAGCCGCCACCAATTGCAGGCCAGCAGCAGCCACCGCGATGCCCATTGGATCGCCACCCTGGCTTATTTGCACAACGGCAAGCTGGATTACCCCACCAGGATCTTGCGCTACATGCAGGACCCAGCACTGCATGGCTTGATTTATGGGCAGAAGCGGCGTCCTCTGACCCCGATGATCTGAGCTGTTGCGAGCTGCAATCAGCAGACCAGGCCTAGAGCCGTCAAGCGTTTCTGCAATTCACCCCAATCGAAACTGCGCGGATCACTGCGCGCACCCCCTTGATCGACGTAGCGGTGCGTGGTCACAGCCCGCGGTTCGATGTGATAGCGAACCAGCCAGTCGGCGATCACCCGGCTGAGGGCGTCGTATTGGGCTGAGGAGTAGCCGCTGTGGCCCTGTCCAGGACCCATGCCGTCGGCAGGGGTCTCAAGGCTGACGTGCAAGGCGAAATTATTGATGGAGCCGCTGAAGTGTTTGGAGGTGAAAACCCAGCGACCGTCAAAGGCGGAATGGCCTGCTCCGTAGGCCCGCTTGCTGGGATCAACCACCTGAACGATTTCCCCCTTCTGACCGACGAGGGTGTGGTAACTGGCTTGATCGTTGTCGTTGGGATGGGGGGTGGTGAAGGTGTTGACCGCCGATCCAAGGCTGTAGACCGTTTCGTGCAGCACGATCACCGCCGGCGTGGGATCGATGCGCTGACCATGGGCATCGACCATGGTGCGCTCCCCGTAATTGCTCGGATCCGCTTGAATCCGTCGCAGCTGCAGCGGCATGCTGACCAGGCGTTGCTGCAGCACCGGGTCCGCAACTGGGCAGGCCTTGAGCAGCGGGGAGACCCACTTGCGGCTGGAAGGCGGTGCTGGCGTCAGCGCGGTCTGCTCCGCCGGCCCTTTGACCGCATCTTCCAACCAGTCCATCACGGGAGGCTTGATCATCAACGGCGACTGATCAACGGCCTGCTGACGGCGCTGTTGAGGCACCAGCACACCCACCAGGCCCAGGGTGACTCCAGCACCGATGGCCACAGCGATCAGCGCCGCACGCTGCTGGCGCTGCGCCCGTTTCAGAGGATCGGGCCCATGAACCAGCGGGTGCGGAGACGACATGCTTCCTCAGAGGCTTCTGGGTCGGGACGCAACGTCCAGCTCTTGGGCTGGGGAGAGCGGGAGAGCAGGTCGACCTGACGGATGGCGCCATCGCGGCAGATGAGCAGCTTTTGCTCGAGGCCGGCTTGGAGCCACTGCTCGAACTGCTCTGAACGGCGCAGACGCTCACCATCAAGAGCGAGCAACTCATCACCGGGGGAGAGACCTGCATCCTCTCCAGGACTGCTGCGCTCCACCCGACGCACCTGCACCTGGCCCTCAACGCGGTCGAGATGGAGACCGGTGAAAGGAACCGAGCAAGGTTCGGGGGCCAGCAGCAAGCCCGCTTTTTTTAAATAGCCAGCCAACGGCAAATCGTCCACGCCACTGAGCCATGGCAGCACCAAGGTGCCCAGATCAGCATCAAGTGCGCTGATCGCCGCCATCAGATCACTCTGGGTATAGCCCCGCTCCGCTGGGCCGAATTGCTGCCAGAGCTGCTGCAGCAGCAGATGCAAGCCTGAGCCAGCAGCGAGCAAATGCAGATCCATCAGCAGAGCTATGAGGGCCCCTTTGAGGTAGTAGCTCACCTGCTGGTTGTCGCTGTGGGCATCGCGGCGGTAGAGCTTGACCCATGCTTCGGTGCCACTTTCAAGCAGGCTCTGAACCGAGCGGCCGGGCGTGGTCAGCAAACGGCTGATGTCCTTGGCCAGGTCCGCGAGGTAGTCCTCCTCTGAGCAGAGTCCAGCGTGCAGAAGCACCAGCTGGTCGTAATAGCTGGTGATGCCCTCGGCAAACCAGAGCTCGGGAATCAAGACAGCACCGCTGTAGTTGTAGGGGCGCAGCTGGGCGGGACGCAACCGCCGCACATTCCACTGATGCAGGTACTCGTGGGCGGCCAGCTGCAGCAATTGGCGCGACCCAGCAGCTGTCGCCAGATCACGGCGGCAGAACATCAAGGCCGTGCAGTCGTCATGTTCAAGCCCTCCGTACCCCCCCGCTGTGAAGCGGGTCATGAAGAGGTAGTCGTCGCTCACCGGCCGCTCGCTGCCGAGAAGGGCGCAGACCGCCTGGCACAGGCGCGGCAGATGCTCTTGCCAGGAGCTCACCGGAGCTGGCGTCCGTAGACCCTGCCAAACCCACCGGTGCGGCACTCCGCCCACCTGAAAGTCCAGCGATGAAAGGTGGCCCAACGCCAGAGGAGCGTCGACCAGCTGGTCGTAGTCACGGGCGCACCAGCCGCCGGACAGGGCTGGTAGCGCTGTCGCCACTTGCCAACCCTCCGGTAGGTGAAGCTTCAGGTGGTGGGGCTGCCAGCGGCAACCATCAACCGCCAGAGCCCAGGCCGCTGCCGTCAGGAAGCCGCAGTGGGGGTCGAGCCAGTTTGTGCGCACGCTGCTCTCAACACCGAGAACGGCGTAGTGCACTTCAACCAGGTCGCCGCTGCTGAGGCCGGCAATCCGCCAGCTGTGACGGTTGATGCGCTCGCTCTGCAACAGGCGATCACCACAACGGGCCCACAAAGCCTCGAGATGCCGGACGTAATCGCGCACGAGATAGGAGCCTGGAGTCCAGCTCGGCAGGCTCAAGAGCAGCTCATCACCATGGGAGTGAACCTGGAGTGTGACCTGAATCCGATGGCGCTCAGGTTCACGCAGATCAAGCAAGTACTGAAGCTGCTGCACGTCAGCCCAGCTGACTCACCACAGCACCGGGGCAGGACTGAGCGGCTTGCAGGGCTTCCCGCACCGCATAGGCCCGGGTGAGCTTGGAGAGCAGCTGCTGCACGGTGATGTCATGGCTGAGTCGCTCCAGATCGGCCACCAGCACCAGATGGCCGTTGGCACCCTCCTGACGCCAGCCAAGCCGCTGCCCACTGGGCAATTGCAGGTGAAGACGCACGGGTTCTGCACCGATCGGGGTGGTGATGACACCATCCCAATGAGGCCGGTGACCGAGCGATTCAAGGCTATGGGCGAGTAGCTGCTCATCCCGCAGAACCGTGGGCAGGATGGAGAGATGGGACATACCGCAATCTCCTCGGGACCCGACACTAGCCGTGGCCCGCTGCGAGTGGGAGTACTGGCCTCAGGATCGGGCAGCAACTTCGAGGCACTGGTGCACCGCTGCCGACAAGCGGATGCACCCTGCTGCGAGGTGGTGCAGCTGATCGTGAATCGTCCAGGCTGCGGCGCCATGGAAAGGGCCCGAGGCTTGGGTGTGCCATGCGAGCTGCTGGATCACACCCAATACCCAAGTCGGGAAGCACTGGATCGCGCCGTGGTCGAAACCCTGCAACAGCGCCACGTCGAGCTGGTGGTGATGGCTGGCTGGATGCGGGTGGTCACCCTGGTCTTGATCGAGGCTTTTCCGCAGCGTCTGCTGAACATCCACCCAAGCCTGCTGCCGCAGTTCCGCGGCATGCACGCCATCCGTCAGGCCCTCGAGGCTGGTGTCAGCCAAACCGGCTGCACGGTGCATGACGTCGTGCAGGACGTTGATGCAGGCCCCATCCTTGGCCAACGCGAGGTGCCCGTCCTACCTGATGACACCGAGAGCAGCCTGAGTGAGCGCATCCACGCCGCTGAACACCAGTTGCTGCCGCAGATGGTGATGCAGCGGGCAGCTGAGCTCCTGCTCCAGGCGGCTCAGGGATAGAAGGGCAGCAGGGGCAAGCCGGTCTGGGCGGGGAGGCCCGCCATGACGTTGAGGCACTGAACGCCTTGGCCGGCCTGGCCTTTGAGGAGGTTGTCGATGGCACTCATCACCACCACCTGACTGGTGCGCTGATCGACAGCCACCGAAATCAGAGCCCGGTTGGTCTGACGCACCCACTTGGTGGCCGGGTAAGTGCCGACGGGCAGCACCTCAACGCAGGGATGGTCGCGATAGGTGACCTGATAAACGGTAGTCAGGTCCTCTGCAGTGAGTCCGGGATCGCGCAAGCGGCCGTACACCGTGGCCAGCAGCCCCCTGACCATTGGGATCAGGTGCGGAGTGAACTGAAGCTGGATTCCTCGCCCCGAAGCGCGACTGGCGAGCTGTTCAATCTCGGCGGTATGGCGGTGGCCCACCACGCCGTAGGGCGCCACCGACTCGGACGCTTCCGCCAGCAGCAGATGTTCCTTGGCGGCCCGGCCACCACCTGAGGTGCCGGTTTTGGCATCGATGACGATGCCTTCCCCTTCAATCAACCCCTGCTGCAGCAAGGGCAGCAGGGCTAGCAGGCTGGCCGTGGGAAAGCACCCTGGTGCACCGACGATCCGAGCGGAGGCCAGGGCCTCACCGGCCCACTCCACCAAGCCGTAAACGGCCTCGGAACACAGGGCCTGATCCGTGCGGGCATGGCTGGAAGCTTCTGCGCTGTAGGTGCTGGCCCACTGATTCAAATCATTGAATCGGTAGTCCGCCGAGAGGTCCACCACCCGCACGCCACGCTCAACGAGTTGAGGTGTCAATTCACTGGCCAGACCGTTCGGCAGCGAGAGGACAGCGGCATCGGCAACAGCTGCGATGGCTTCAGGATCCGGGGGCTGCACCACCAGCTCACCATGGAGCGGCAGAAAGGGGGTGAGCTCTGACCAGCGCTTGCCGGCACTGCGTTCGCCGCCAAGGAAAGTCACGCGGAAGTGGGGGTGATCCTCCAGAAGGCGCAGGGTCTGGAGACCGCCGTAGCCGGACGCCCCGATCACGGCCACACGCTGAATGGAGGGGGTCGCGGCGCTCATGCAACGGCCTGAGGAGGATCGACTTTAGGGACCAACCCCCTGGAGCCCCATTGCGGCGAGTCAGCGCCCTATAACCGAGGAACGCAATGCACAACAGCAATGACTGTCACGGTGGGCACCACCGTTCGCTTTGACCCCATCGAGCGCGCACTCGAGGCGATCCGCGATGGCGCCTGCGTGGTGGTTGTCGATGACGAAAACAGGGAGAACGAGGGTGATCTGATCTGCGCGGCCCAGTTCGCCACCCCCAAACAGATCAATTTCATGGCCACCGAGGCGCGCGGCCTGATCTGCCTGGCCATGGAGGGCGACCGCCTGGATCAACTCGATCTGCCCTTGATGGTGAATCAGAACACCGACAGCAACCAGACCGCCTTCACCGTGAGCATCGATGCTGGGCCGGAAGCTGGCGTCAGCACAGGAATCTCCGCGGAAGATCGGGCTCGCACGATTCAAGTGGCGCTCCACCCCAGCAGCCGCCCATCGGATCTACGACGGCCAGGACACATCTTTCCGCTCAGAGCAAGGGAAGGTGGGGTGCTCAAGCGCGCTGGTCACACCGAGGCCGCCGTGGATCTCTCCAGGCTGGCCGGTCTGCATCCCTCCGGTGTGATCTGCGAGATCCAGAACAGCGATGGCTCGATGGCCCGGCTGCCGCAGCTGGCGGCCTACGCCCGCGAGCACAACCTCTGCTTGATCTCCATTGCCGATCTGATCCGCTACCGGCTCGATAACGAGCGTTTCGTGGTGCGTGAAGCCGATGCAGCGCTGCCCAGCGAATTCGGTGATTTCCGGGCCATCGGCTACCGCAACCAGCTCGATGGGGACGATCACATCGCCATCATCAAAGGCAATCCAGGCGCTAATGGTGAACCGGTGATGGTGCGGGTGCACTCCGAATGCCTCACTGGCGATGCCTTTGGCTCCCTGCGCTGCGACTGCCGGCCCCAACTGGAGGCGGCCTTGCGCATGATCGAAGCGGAGGGTTCCGGTGTTGTGGTGTATCTGCGTCAGGAGGGTCGCGGCATCGGACTGATCAACAAGCTCAGGGCCTACAGCCTCCAGGACGGTGGCCTTGACACCGTTGAGGCCAATGAACTGCTCGGCTTTGCGGCTGATCTGCGCAACTACGGCGTTGGCGCCCAGATCCTCTCGGATCTCGGCATTGAACGTCTGCGGCTGATCACCAACAACCCACGCAAAATTGCCGGTTTAGGTGGCTACGGCCTGGTGGTGGTGGAGCGGGTGCCACTGGTGATGAATCCCGGGGAGCACAACGCCAGCTACCTCAAGACCAAGGAGCGCAAGTTGGGCCATCTGCTCACCGGCCCAGGGGCATTGGTGGGATGGCATGCCAGTGATGGTCCTCGCCGGCGTCGCGACCTGGAACTGCTGCAGCAACTGCAGCAGCTCGCGTCGGGTTTTGGGCTTCAAATCGAAGCGGAAGATCACCATCGGGTGCTGGCCGTGCTGGGTCAGCCCGCCCTCTGCCTACGGCTCAAGGCTCTCGATGGCATCGACATCCAAACGGGCTCACTGCAGCTACTGCGCCACCTGGCCGCACGCATCGACACCGGCAGTTTGCAGCTGCTGCTGGGGCCTGACCTGCAGCGCAGCGAGCATCCACCAGCCGATCTCGAGCCCACCTGCTGCACGCTGGAGACGTTGCGCATGGGGGATGACGACGCCTTATCCACCAACGCCCAGGAACCAGAAGAGACTCCGCTCTGGTCCCTGACGCGCTGGAGCTGATGGCTCAGTCGGTGATGGTGACGGACTTGATCTTGCTGCCCTGACGCAGAGCCAGCACGGCATCGAGGTCGCCGGTATGGCCAAACACCGTGTGCACCCCATCGAGGTGGGGCTGGGCCTCATGGCAGATGAAGAACTGAGAGCCACCGGTATTGCGACCGGCGTGGGCCATCGAGAGGGTGCCGGCCTGGTGCTTCTGGTTATTGATTTCGCAATCGATCATGTAACCAGGACCTCCCGTTCCGGCCATGCCCTTGGCACCGTCCCGGCTGTTGGGACAGCCGCCCTGGGCCATGAAGCCGGGGATGACGCGGTGGAAGGACAGGCCGTCATAGAAGCCGTCTTTGACCAGCTTCACAAAGTTGGCCACGGTGTTGGGGGCATCGGTATCGAACAGCTCGAGTGTGATCTGGCCGGCATCGGTGTCCATCACAGCCTTGGTCATCAGTGCGGGGAGCAAAGTGGTCCCCGAACCCTCGCACAGCACGATGTCGACTGCGACCCCTCCCGTGGCGGATCTCCCCACCGCCGTGATCGGCGTCCTGGGAGGCAGTGGCCTGTATGCCATGGACGGGCTCAGCGACGTGGAAGAGCTGGTGCTCGAGACCCCCTACGGCACGCCGTCCGATGCGCTCGTGCGGGGCCGCATCGGCGAAGCCACGGTGGTCTTCCTGGCGCGTCATGGACGTCACCACCGCTATCTGCCCTCGGAAGTCCCCTACCGAGCCAACATCTGGGCGATGCGAAGCCTGGGGGTGCGTTGGATCCTCTCCTGCTCAGCCGTGGGATCGCTGCGCCAGGAGCTGCGGCCCTTGGACCTTGTCATCCCCGATCAGTTCATCGATCGCACCCAGGGCCGAGACGCCAGCTTCTTTGGCCAAGGGGCGGTGGCACACATTGCCTTTGGCGAGCCGTTCTGCCCTGATCTCTCAAGGCTTCTGGGTGATGCCGTGCAAGCGGTCCTGCCCGCCGATCGTCAGCTGCACCGCGGCGGCACCTACCTCTGCATGCAGGGGCCGGCCTTCTCCACCCGCGCTGAATCAGAGCTCTATCGCAGCTGGGGCTGTGATGTGATCGGCATGACCAATCACACCGAAGCCCGCCTGGCCCGGGAGGCGGAGATCGCCTACAGCACCCTGGCGATGGTCACTGACTACGACTGCTGGCATCCAGACCACGACGCTGTCACCGTGGAGATGGTGATCGGCAACCTGCGTGCCAACGCCGAAACCGCTCAACAGGTGGTCTGCAAGGCGGCGGCTGCCATTCAGCGAGAGCGGCCGGCCAGCAGCGCTCACACGGCGCTCTGCAACAGCTTGATGACACCCGCCGATCAGGTGCCGACAGAAACCCGACGTCGCCTGGATCTCTTCACCCGCCCCTACTGGGGACCCTGCAGCTGAGCCCCACTGCGCTGCAACGCCAGGCGCAAATTGCCGCCGGCCTGCTCCAGGTGCTGCTGAGCGCCATCAACCGGTAGAGCAGCGGCGGCCATCAGCAACGCCAACTTGACCGAGCCGTGGCTGGAAGCCAGCAGCGAGGCACCCTCCTCTCGAGGCACACCGGCCAGATCGCGCAGGATGCGCAGGGCTCGATCCTCCAACTTGGCATTGGAGACCGAGACATCCACCATGCGATTGCCAAAGACCTTGCCAAGGCGCACCATCACACCGGTGCTGAGGATGTTGAGGGCCATCTTGGTGGCGGTGCCCGCTTTGAGTCGGGTGGATCCGGTCAGCAACTCCGGGCCGGTGAGCAAACGGATATCGATACGGCAGGGCATCGGGGCCTGATCAGCAGGCACGCATGCCATGGCGATCGCCTCGGCGCCAATCTCCAGCGCATGGCTCAAAGCGCCATGGACATAGGGGGTGGTGCCGCCAGCGGCAATCCCCACCAGGGCATCAGCGCCGCTGAAGTCGCGGTTGATCAGGTCATCGCGGCCTCCACTAAAGGAGTCCTCCAGCCCTTCTGAGCTGCGCAACAGGGCCGGAGCACCCCCGGCGAGAACACCCTGAACCAGCTGAGGATCGCTGCAGAAGGTGGGGGGACATTCAGCCGCATCCAGGACCCCGAGCCGTCCTGAGGTGCCGGCACCGACGTAAAACAACCGGCCACCGGCCTGAAGTCGAGAGGCGATGGCATCCACCGCTTGCGCCAAGGCAGGCGCCGCCGCTGCCACCGCCTGCTGAGGGCGACGGTCCTCCTCGCAGAACAGCTGGACCAGATCGGCCGTGGAGAGCAGATCCAACTCGCGACTGGCGGGGTTCGCCTGCTCGGTCAGCAAGTGACCGCGATCGAGATCGGGACTCACAGCAGACCCTCCAGCGAGCGGCGGAAGGCCTCGAGATCATCGGCCTCTGCTGCATCCGCTGCAGCTTCAAGGGGTGGGGTGAGCTCCTCGCGCCAGCCGGAAGTGTCGAGGTTCTGCTCCGGCGGCGCGAGCATCAGCCGCTCCTCTGCACTGGCTGGCATGAAACCCTTGGGAACAGAGCGGGCTTCATAGCCGGCCTGGGTGCAGAAGGTCTCGATCTCGCTGCGGGGAATCGCTTCGACGGTGGCTGGTGGAAAGTCCTGTGCTTCCAGCAGACCGGCGTAACGGAGGGCGTCGTCCTCATCGTCAAACAACAGCACCACGGTGTGGCCGTTGAGTTCCAGGGAATGAATGCCTTCAACATCGCTGCCGGCATCAAAAAGGAGGACGTGAACGCGATCGCTCAAGAGACGCACTGACGCTGAGAATCAGTCTCTCAGCAAATCCCGCAGTCGGGTGTAGAGGGCAGCCTCGGCCTCGTCCAGCGCATCCGGGACAACGAGGCGTACCTCAACAATCTGATCTCCGCGCCGGCCACCGCGCTCAAGCCCCTTGCCGCGCAGGCGCAACAGCCGTCCACTTGAGGTGCCTGGAGGAATCCGCAGGCGAACCGGTCCATCCAGGGTCGGCACCACCGCAGCACCGCCAAGCGCGCCCTCGGGGGCCGGTAGATCGAGGCGGTAAAGAACCCGCAGCCCATCAATCCGCAGACCCTCCTGCGTGCGCACATGAAGCTGGAGGAAATGGTCTCGCCCGCCACGGGCAACACCTGCCAGGCGTAGGCGCCAGCCATCACCAGCCTCGATGGGGGTCTGCACTTCAACGGTGAGGCCTTCTGCGAGCTCCACTTCCACCAATGTCCCCTCAAGCGCCTGCTCTGGGGTCAGTTCCACTGTGGTCTCGAGATCATCCTGGGCCTGCACCGGCGGAGGAGGCGGTGGGGAGGCCACCGGCCTGCGCTCTGGAGGTGCCTGGGGGCGTGCGCTCTGACGACGGCCAAAGAGGTGATCGAGATAATCGTGAAAATTCGGGAACCCCCCGCCGAACGGGTCATGGGCCAGGTCCTCACCAGCGCCGGCTTCCCAAGCCTCTCGGCGCCGCGGATCACTGAGGACTTCATAGGCCTCATTGATGCGCTTGAAGCGCTCCTCCGCCAACGGGTCGTTGCCGTTGAGATCCGGATGCCAACGGCGCGCCTGACGGCGGAAGGCCTGTTTGAGTCGATCGGGATCCGCGCCAGGCTCCAGGCCAAGCACCTCCCAGTGATCGACACTCGCAGAGGGATCCATTGCGGCGGTCAATAGCGCCCCCAGGGGTCATCACCGCGGCGACCGGGAGGGCCATCCCAGTCATCCCAGTCGTCTTCAGCGAACAGCTCATCCTTGAGCGACCCCAAGGTGCTGCGCAGCCCCTGCAGCGGACCGGCCCCACCATCGGCTTCGCGGCGCTCGGCTGATAGGCGCCGGTTGAGGCCATAGAGGGCCTCCTCAAGCTGACTGACGAGCAGGTCCATCTCGCGCTCATCACCCTGCTCAAGCCCGTCACGTAGATCACGCAGGGCCAGCTCCACAGCCCGCTGCTGACGTTCAGCCCCGTAGGGACCAAGTTCGAGCGCAGCATCACGCAGCCGCCGCTCGGCCTGGGCAATCAACGTCTCAGCCCGGTTGCGCCGATCAACAGCACTGCGGCGGCGCCGATCTTCAAGGGACTGACTGGCCGCCTCGGCAATCAGTTGATCAATTTCCTGCTGGCTGAGGTTGGAGCTGCCCTGCACCGTGACGCTCTGACGACGCCCGGTGGTGCGATCGGTGGCCGAGACCTGAAGTATCCCATTGGCATCAACGTCAAACGAGACCTGCACCTGGGGCACACCGCGCGGGGCAGGAGGAATGCCAGCAAGCCGAAAACGACCGAGCGATTTGTTGTCCTCACCCATCGGCCGCTCCCCTTGCAGCACATGGATTTCCACCGAGGACTGGTTGGGTTCAGAGGTGCTGAACACATCAGAGCGGCGCACAGGAATGGGTGTGTTGCGGGGGATGATCGGCTTCATCAGCCCGCCGATGGTCTCCAGACCCACCGAGAGAGGAGTGACGTCATTGAGCATCAGATCGCGCAGCTCTCCGGTGAGGATGCCGGCCTGAACCGCAGCGCCAATGGCAACCACTTCGTCGGGATTGACGTTTTGGCTGGGCTCTTTGGGAACGAGGGTGCGCACGAGCTGCTGCACCATCGGCATGCGACTGGAACCACCGACCAACACCACCTCATCAATGTCATCGGGGGTGAGGCGGGCATCGCGCAAGGCCGCCTGAACCGGCCTCAGCAAGCGATCCAACAGATCGGGGCAGAGGGACTCAAAGGTGCGGCGATCAAGGCTTGTCTCCAGATGCAGCGGCCCCTCACTGCCTGTGGCGATAAAAGGAAGAGAAATAGTGCTTTTCAGGGTTCCCGAGAGCTCTTGCTTGGCTTTTTCAGCCGCCTCAAGCAAGCGCTGCAACGCCTGCCTGTCACGGCGCAGATCCACGTCATGGGATTGCTGGAAGCCCTCGGCCAGCCAATCAACGATGCGCTGATCGAAATCGTTGCCGCCCAGCTGGGTATCACCGCTGGTGGCTTTGACATCAAAAACACCGTTGGCGATCCGCAGGATCGACACATCAAAGGTGCCTCCCCCCAAATCAAACACCAGAACGGTCTGAGAACGGCTGCGGTCAAAGCCGTAGGCCAGGGCAGCGGCTGTGGGCTCATTGAGAATGCGCTCGACGGTCAGACCCGCCAGACGGCCTGCATCACGTGTTGCCTGGCGCTGGGCATCATCGAAATAGGCCGGCACGGTGATGACCGCCGCTTCCACCTCTTCTCCCAGATAACTGGCGGCGTCATCCACGAGTTTGCGCAGCAAGCAGCCCACCAACTCTTCCGGGGCGTATTCGCGCTCGGTCACAGGGCAAACCACCCGGACCTGGCCCTGATCGTTGGCACGGATTGTGTAGGCCACGCCCTGGCTGGCCTCATCCAGCTCACTCCAGAGTCGACCGATCAGACGTTTGAGATTGGAGAAGGTGTTGCGAGGGTTCAGCACCAGCTGCCGCCTGGCCGCCTGACCCACCAAGAGCTCCTTCTCTCGGCTGAAACCCACCACCGAAGGGGAGGTGCGCAGCCCTTCGGCATTGGCCACCACAACAGGGCGGCCGCCCTCGAGGACCGCCAGCACGGAATTGGTGGTGCCCAGATCGATGCCGACGATCCGACCCATGACCGCAAGCAATTCCGCTCACGCTACCGGTCCTGGCCGCAGAGTTCCAAGGCTGGCCATCTCGGCGATGTTCCCCGGCCCGAGTCGCTCCAACAAACCGCTCTCGCTGCTGCGGTTTCGATGAAGGAATCAGCCCCTTCGCGTCAGGGTGACATCGGTCCTCCGCCCCCTGTGCCGCCGAGGCCAGAAGACTTCTTGCACATGGATCCGTTGTTTTTGGGGGTTTCCGTAGGAATCGATACGGACGAGACAATGAGTTCTTAACAACTCAGCCGTATCAAGGATCTGACGTCTCGTCTGGCTCCCATGCCCGTCGCCAAGAAGGCCATCGCTCTGAGCTCCCTCGTTGCTCTGAGCGCTGCCGCAATCGCTCCCGCTCTGGCCCAGCAGTCCCTCAACGGCGCTGGTGCTTCCTTCCCCGCTCCCCTGTACCAGAAGTGGTTCCAGGAACTGGCTGCTTCCGGTGGCCCCAAGGTCAACTATCAGGCCGTGGGTTCCGGTGCTGGCGTTCGCCAGATGATCGCAGGCACCTCTGACTTTGGTGCTTCCGACAAGCCCCTGAGCGACAAGAAGCGCGCCAAGATCAAGCGTGGCGTGATCCAGATCCCCATGACCGGCGGCACCATCGCCGTTGGCTACAACAAGCCCGGTTGCAACCTCAAGCTCACCCAGAAGCAGGTTGCTGAGATCTTCCTCGGCAAGATCACCGATTACAGCCAAGTCGGTTGCGCTGCTGGCCCCATCACCGTGGCCTACCGCTCTGACGGTTCCGGCACCACCTTCGCTTTCACCAACGCTGTCGCTGCTTGGAGCGGCGCCTTCAAGGATGACATCGGCGTTGGCAAGTCTGTGAACTGGCCCACCGGTTCCGGCGGCAAGGGCAACAGCGGCGTTGCCGGCGTGATCAAGAACACCCCTGGTGGTCTGGGTTATGTGAACCAGGCTTACGTGAAGGGCGCCATCAAGGCCGCTGCCATCCAGAACGCTGATGGCAACTTCGTCAAGCCCACCTCCAAGAACGGTTCCGCCGGTCTGGCTGGCATCGTCCTCGACGAGAACCTGGCTGGCACCGACACCAACCCCAAGGGCGCTAACGCCTACCCCATCAGCACCCTGACCTGGGTTCTGGCCTACGCCACCGAGAACGGTGACAACACCCCTGCGCTGAAGAAGACCTTCGCCTACATGCTGAGCAACAAGGCTCAGAGCCAGGCCCCCAGCCTCGGCTATGTGCCCCTGCCCTCCGGCATCCGCCGCAAGTCCCTGGCTGCTGTTCAGCAGATTCAGTGATTCATTGATTCCTCAAACGAGGACTCATAACCCTGGGGGAGGAGAGCAATCTCCTCCCCCTTTTTTATTGACTGTTGCTGTTAACGGTCCCGTAAGCAGACCGACCTAATCTCCAAATGCCTGCGACTCAGCCCATGGCGGCCTCCGGCACGGACAGCCTTTACAAACTTCGCCACCGTCCGCCCAGCGACAAGCTGGTTGACACGGGATTCCGGAATCTGGTGATGATTCTGGCGCTCATGGTGGCACTCATCCTGCTTGGCATTTTTCTGGTCGTTGGTGGCCAGGCCTGGCAGGCCATGCAAGCCTTTGGGATCAACTTCGTTTTCAGTTCCACCTGGGATCCAGTTCGTGACGTCTACGGCGCCTTCACTGCGATCTACGGCACGTTGCTGACGTCATTGTTGGCGCTGGTGTTTGCCGTGCCCCTTGGGGTCGGAACCGCCATTTTCCTGACAGAGGATTTCATCGGCGCCAGGGTTCGGAGCGTGATCTCCAACATGGTGGAGCTCCTGGCCGCCATCCCCTCCGTCGTGCTTGGACTCTGGGCGATTTTCGTGCTGGAGCCGTTCATTCGGCCGGTCCTGCAATTCATCCACAACGTGCTGGGCTGGATCCCGTTTTTCAGCACGAACCCCTCAGGACCAGGTGTCATGCCTGCCGTGCTGATCCTGACGGTCATGCTGCTGCCGATCATCACCGCCATCAGCCGCGATTCGCTCAACCAGGTCCCAGGCGATCTGCGCCAGGCGGCCTACGGCGTTGGCGCCACCCGCTGGACAGCCATCATGAAAGTGATGATCCCAGCGGCAATCTCAGGGATCATCGGCGGCATCATGTTGGCGCTCGGCCGGGCCATGGGTGAAACCATGGCCGTCACCATGATCATCGGCAACCAGACAACGTTCAATATCTCCTGGTTTGCACCAGGCAACACAATCGCATCACTGATTGCCAACCAGTTTGGCGAGGCTGGCGATCTTCAAATGTCAGCGCTGATGTATGCCGCCTTTGTGCTGATGATCATCACATTCTTTGTAAATGTATTGGCCCAGTGGATTGTCAAGCGACTCGCCCTCAAGTACGACTGATCCCATGACCTCCTCCAGTGTCAACAACCCGGATCTTCTCTTCAAGCCGGGGCTCCTCCGCAACCAGGGCAATCGTCTGCTGACATCGATTGCCTGTCTCTTTGCGGTGATCGCGATCATTCCATTGATCGCTGTGATTGCTTATGTGCTGTTCAAAGGCTTCGCCTTCCTCAGGCCGGCGATGTTCTTTGAATTACCCCCCGTTCCCGGTCAGGACATGGGTGGAGGCATCGGCAACGCGTTTGTCGGTACTTTCATCGTCACCGGCCTCTCCTGCCTGTTCGCCATCCCCATTGGTGTTGGTGGTGGCATCTACCTGTCGGAATATGGCGGCAACAACCGCTTCTCTGAATTCATTCGCTTTGGCACCAACGTTCTCGCTGGTGTGCCATCGATCATTGCTGGTGTGTTCATCTACGGCTTGATCGTCTCCAGCCGGATCCTGTTTGGCAGCACCTTCTCCGCTGTTGCCGGTGGTCTGGCCCTGGCGGTGCTGATGCTGCCCACCATCATCAAGACCACCGACGAGGGCCTCAAGCTGGTGCCCCAGGAGCTGCGCTGGGGTGCTCTGGGTGTGGGAGCCTCCAAATTCGTTACCACCGCCAAGGTGGTTGTGCCCTCAGCCATCGCGCCGATCGCCACCGGCGTGGTGCTCGGCATCGCGCGCTCTGCTGGCGAGACGGCACCGTTGATCTTCACGGCGTTCTTCTCGCCGTACTGGCCGGATGGACTGCTTGAGCCCATGGCAACGATGTCAGTGATGATCTTCAACTACGCGATCATGCCCTATGAAGCTCAGGTCCAGTTGGCCTGGGCTGCATCGTTCGTGTTGGTGGTCATGATTTTGACGATGAATCTGCTGGCTCGCTGGATCTCCAGCTTTGCCCAGCGTTAAGCCCCCACTGTCAAACTTTCTTTAGAGCAACCTCTGCTTCTCACCCCATGACGTTCTCCAGCCACATCGCTGACGTGCCTGATGAACAGGTGGCGCTCACCTGTGACGATGTGACGATCAGCTACGGGTCATTTGAGGCCGTCAAAAATGTCTTCCTTGAGGTCCCTCGCGGCAAGGTGACGGCCTTCATCGGACCATCGGGCTGTGGCAAGAGCACGGTGCTGCGCTGCTTCAACCGGATGAACGACCTCATCCCCAGCTGCAGCCTCAAGGGCCGGGTCATTTACGAGGGCCAGGACCTCTATGCCCCCAACGTCGACCCTGTGGAAGTGCGCCGCCGCATCGGCATGGTGTTCCAACGGCCGAATCCTTTCCCCAAGAGCATCTACGAGAACATCGCGTTCGGTGCTCGCATCAATGGCTACACCGGCAACATGGATGAGCTTGTGGAAAGCTCCCTGCGTCGCGCCGCCGTCTGGGATGAGTGCAAAGACAAGCTCAACCAGAGCGGATACTCGCTCTCTGGCGGTCAGCAGCAGCGTCTCTGCATTGCCCGAACCATCGCCACCCAGCCTGACCTGATCTTGATGGATGAGCCCTGCTCAGCCCTCGATCCGATTTCGACGCTGAAAGTGGAAGAGACGATGCACGAGCTCAAGAAGGAGTTCACCATTGTGATCGTGACCCACAACATGCAGCAGGCGGTGCGTGTTTCTGACATGACCGCCTTCTACAACGCTGTCGCCGTTGAGGGTGGCTCGGGCAAGGTCGGCTATCTGGTCGAATTTGATGAAACCGCAAACATCTTCAACAACCCCAAACAGGAAGCAACCCAGGAATACGTCAGCGGGCGTTTTGGTTGATCAGTAAGCCCCCACGCCGCGCACTGGCGCGGGGGCTTACTGATGGCTGCGGGTGCAGCTGTTAGGCCTTAGCACTGCACCCAACAACACCGCATCACTGGTGATATTCAGGCCGTTTGGTCTGTTGATCGATGTTGCGGTTGAGCAATTCGCTCAACGTGAGGCCAACAGGGATCTGACCGGCAAAAGCGCTGCCTGTGATCTGCTTGAGCATCTTGCCTTCCACAATCCTGTATTGCGCTGTGGTCAACGGGATCGAGCCTTCCTTCTCGACCAGATCAGTGGCGTTCTTGAGGTAATAGCTCACAAAGGCACGCAGGCTGGGGTTGGCCTTGAGCTGGTTCTGGCTGACGTAAATGAAGATCGGGCGAGAAAGGGGCAGATAACTGCCGTTCTGAACAGTTTGGACCGAGGGCTTCACCGTGCCTTTTGGACCTTTGATCGCCAAGGCGCGCAGCTTGTCCCGGTTGGCATTGAAGTAGGCAAAACCGAAGTAGCCAAGAGCATTGGCATTGCCCGCAACGCCACGCACCAGCACATTGTCATTTTCGCTGCTGGTGTAGTCCGTGCGGGAATTGCGCTTGTTGCCGTTCACCGCTTTGTTAAAGGTGTCAAACGTGCCTGAGTCCTGACCTGGTCCGAACAAAGCGATGGGCTTGTTGGGCCAGTCAAGGCTCACTTGGTTCCAACGCTTGACCTTGCCTTGGGCCTGCTCGGACCAAAGCCGTTTGAGCTCTGGCAGGGAGATGCTCTTGGCCCAGGTGTTCTTGCGGTTCACCACCACGGTGATGGCATCAAAGGCCACAGGCAGCTCATAGAAACTGACTCCGTTGGCCGCGCAGGTCTTCAACTCCTCGGCACTGATGGGACGTGAGGCGTTGCTGATGGCTGTCTGACCGGCACAGAACTGCCGGAATCCACCGGTGGAGCCATTCTCAAGAACGGGGCTGAACGTCGCACCCTTGCCCGACGTTGTGGCCTTGAACCCCTCGACAGCCAGAGTGGTGATCGGGCCAACGGTGCTCGAGCCACTGATGCTGATTGTTCCGTTGCTCTGAGCTCTGAGGGCTTGATGGGCAAAGGGAGAAGCCGCGACGCCGATCGCAAGCAGCAGCGTCAAAGACGTCGACCGAAGGGGAACCATGACACGGAATACCGTCCCGTTCATCGTCGCCAGGATTCGTTTTGGTCGCTTTAAGGCAGAGCAACCAATAAAAAAAAGTTGATCCGTCTACAGAAGAGAACGGAGAGGGAGGGATTCGAACCCTCGATAGAGTTGCCCCTATACAGCATTTCCAGTGCTGCGCCTTCGACCACTCGGCCACCTCTCCCCGGCACAGCCCCGCTGTGCAGCTGGCAACCTAGCAGTCAACTTCGCCCCCATCTATGAGCGTGAGCCACACGGTCACTGTCCATGACCGGCAGCACGGCACGGTGCTTCAAGCCGAAATCGAAGAAGGCCGTTACGTGCTCGAAGGATTTGAAGCGGCTGGACAACCGCTTCCCTTCAGTTGCCGAAACGGCTGCTGCACCACCTGTGCTGTTCGCGTGCTGAGCGGAGAACTGGATCAACGCGAGGCCCTGGGCCTCTCCCATGACCTGCGCCGCCAGGGCTACGGCCTGCTGTGTGTGGCGACCGTGCAGGGGCCGTTGACCGTCGAAACCCAAGACGAGGATGAGGTGTACATGCTGCAGTTCGGCAATGCCTTTGGCAAAGGCCGCGTGCGGCGCGCCATCCCAATGGAAGAGGAGTGAGCATGGATTGGCAGCAGCTGCTTGACGTGGCAAGCGAGGCGGCGGACGCCGGCGGACAGGTCCTCTCGAAACACTGGCGCTCCCTCAACCAGATCCGCAGCAAAGGACGCCCCGGCGATCTGGTCACCGAAGCCGACCTTGCTGCCGAGGCCGCCGTGCTCAAGGTGCTGGCTGAACGCACGCCGGAGATTGGTGTCCTGGCC
>CENU01034287.1_pt1 | contig 22385 bp, 19 predicted proteins | sample 361331 | NCBI WGS metagenome assembly CENU01 (sample SAMEA2619766, study PRJEB7988) | marine metagenome | isolation source: saline water (ENVO:00002010), including | reverse complement strand
GGCAGCGGCAATATCGGCGCGACCAATGTCCTGCGCACCGGCAACAAGCTGGCCGCCTTTCTGACGCTGGTGATGGATAGCGGCAAGGGCGCAATGGCGGTGCTGGTTGCAGCATCCCTCACCCAGATGCCGCTTGCCATAGCCGCCGCTGCGGTGATGAGCGTGGTTGGCCATTGCTTTTCGGTCTGGCTCGGCTTCAGGGGCGGCAAGGGCGTTGCCACCGGCATCGGCGTGGTGCTGGCGATGGCCCCGCTCGCCGGGCTGACCATGATCCTGACCTGGCTGGTGGTTGCCGGGATCAGCCGTATATCCTCCCTCTCGGCGCTGATTGCCTATGCGGTCTGCCCTGTTGCCCTGATGCTGCTGGCCACCGCTGATGCGGGCAATGCCTTTGGTGCGGCTGGCGTTGTTATCGCGCTGGTATCGTGGTGGCAGCATCGCAGTAATATCGGGCGTATCCTTGCAGGGCGGGAGCCAAAAATAGGCCGCTGATTTTTTCCTTGGCGCTTAAGCCTTCCTTAAGGATCGCTCTTTATACTGATCGCCATGAAAGCACTGGAAAAACTTGCCCGGCTGCAACTGATCCGTAGCAGCAAAATCGGCCCCATCACCTTTGGCATCCTGCTGGCCCGTTACGGTAGCGGCATCGACGCGGTTAAGGCTATTCCTGAACTGGCGCGGCGTTCAGGGGTCAAGCCGGAGCTGGTCAGCATGACCAGCATCGAGGATGAAATCGCCAGGGTGGAGAAATACGGCGGCAGGATCATCGTTCGCGGTGAGGATGGCTACCCCCCTATTCTCGACATGCTGGATGATGCCCCGGGGGCGATCACCATGCGGGGGCATTCGGTGCTGCTGGAAAAACCGGCGGTGGCGATGGTCGGCTCCCGCAACTGTTCGGTCAATGCCGTGACCTTTTCCGAAAAGATTGCTGAAGACCTGGGGCAGGAAGGCCTGGTGGTGGTATCGGGCCTCGCCCGGGGGATTGATGCGGCGGCGCATCGCGGCAGCCTGGCCCATGGAACCATCGCGGTGGTGGCGGGCGGTATTGACCAGACTTACCCGAGGGAAAACGAAAAGCTCTATCACGCGATCGCGGATCAGGGGCTGCTGATTGCCGAAATGCCGTTCGGGATGCATCCGCTGGCGCGGCATTTCCCGATCCGTAACCGCCTTATCGCCTCCCTCAGCAGTGGTGTTGTGGTGGTGGAGGCGGGCATGCGATCAGGTTCGCTCATCACCGCCCGTGAGGCCTCTGATCGGGGTCGTGAGGTTATGGCCGTGCCGGGATCACCACTTGATCCGCGCTCGCTTGGCTGCAACAGCCTGATCCGTGATGGCGCAACGCTGGTGGTATCGGCGCGTGATGTGATCGAAAACCTGCGTCAGCCTGAATTGAGCATTCCGCCCAGCAAGCCGTGGTCCGCCCAATCGGCCAATGATGATACCTCAGCCCCGGCGGATATCACCAAAGCCCGCGACAAACTGAAGGAATTTCTCGGATATGAGGCAACCGAGGTTGACGAATTGATCCGTCAATGTCATTTGTCACCTGCTGTCACTCACAGTGCCTTGCTGGAAATGGAACTGGCGGGCGAGGTGATGCGGCATTTCGGCAATCGTGTATCTCGCGTTAACGAGAGCTGATAACAAATTGAATACAGAACTATTTTCGCGTCTACTGATAACGGCAGGTATGAAATCGAATGAAAGTTGTTGTTGTCGAATCACCAGCCAAAGCAAAAACCATCAACAAGTATCTGGGTGACGGCTACAAGGTGCTGGCCTCGGTCGGACATATCCGTGATCTGCCCCGGAAAGACGGATCGGTTGACCCCGACCGTGATTTTGCCATGAAATGGGAGGTCTCGGCCCGCAGCAACACGCCCATCGGTGATATTCGCAGCGCCCTCAAAGGGGCCACCAAGCTGATCCTCGCCACTGACCCTGACCGTGAGGGTGAGGCGATATCCTGGCATGTTCTCGAAGTCATGAATGAGAAAAAGGCCATCGGTTCCATGCCGGTTGAACGGGTCGTGTTCAATGAGATTACCAAGAACGCCATTCTCGATGCCATGCAGAAACCCCGCCAGATCAACAGTGAACTGGTTGAGGCCTATCTGGCCCGGCGGGCGCTCGATTATCTGGTCGGGTTCGGGATTTCCCCCCTGCTGTGGCGCAAACTGCCCGGGGCGCGCTCGGCAGGACGGGTCCAGTCGGTCGCCCTCAAGCTGATCTGTGAGCGTGAAGCCGAAATTGAGGCCTTCAACGCTGATGAATACTGGTCAGTCGAAGCCATCGTCACCAAAGAGGATGGCAGCGATCTGGTCGTCAGGCTGACCCATCTTGACCGCAAGAAACTGGGCAAGCTTGATCTGTCCAATGAAACCATGGCACTGGCCGCGGTGGAGGCGGTCAAGGCATCCACGCTCGAAGTCGAGGAAGTCGAAACCCGCCGCGTCAAGCGCAACCCGCAACCGCCCTTCACCACCTCAACCATGCAGCAGGAAGCCAGCCGCAAGCTCGGCTTTTCGGCATCACGGACCATGCGCGTGGCCCAGAAACTCTATGAAGGCATCAATATCGGTGCCGAGACTACAGGGCTGATCACCTATATGCGGACCGACGGGGTTCAGCTCAGCCAGGAAGCCATCGGCGATATCCGGAAGGCGATCTCAACCCTCAAGGGGGATCGCTTTGTGCCGACCACACCACGGGTCTATAAATCCCGTGCCGCCAACGCGCAGGAGGCCCATGAAGCGATCAGGCCAACCGATATCAGCCGCAGGCCCGAAGATATCGCCCGTTTCCTCGATGATGACCAGCGCAAGCTCTATGACCTTGTCTGGCGGCGCACCATGGCCAGCCAGATGCAATCCGCCGAAATCGACCAGACCGGTGCTGATATCGTTGACCGTGCCGGCAAGGTGACGTTGCGGGCCAGTGGTTCTGTCATCGTGTTTGAAGGCTTCCTGTCAATCTATCGGGAAAGCCGGGATGATGCCAACGGCCCCGGCCCGGCTGGGGGTAAAGGTGATGATGATGACCGCAAATTCCTGCCGCCACTGGCGAGTGGTGAGCCGCTGGGCCTGAAGGACAGCAAGGCCGAACAGCATTTCACCCAGCCGCCACCGCGCTACACCGATGCCAGCCTGGTCAAGAAGATGGAAGAACTGGGCATTGGCCGCCCGTCAACCTATTCGAGCATCATTTCGGTGTTGCAGGACCGTGAATACGTCATCAAGGACCGTGGCCGTTTCATTCCCGAAGACACCGGCCGGATAGTTTCCGCCTTCCTTGAGAGCTTCTTTGCCCGCTATGTCGAATACGGCTTCACCGCTCGGCTGGAGGAAGACCTGGACCGTGTTTCCGATGGCAAGGTCGACTGGAAAGAGCTGCTTGCCTCCTTCTGGAAGGATTTCAAGGCCCAGATTGATGGCATGACCGATCTCAGCCGGGGTGATGTGCTGGAAAAGGTCGATATGCTGCTGGAACAGCATTTCTTCCCCACCGGTGATGACGGCAAACCGATGCGCAAATGCAATCATTGCGCTGATGGTATCCTCGGGCTTCAGCTGGGCCGCTATGGTGCGTTTATCGGCTGTTCAAACTACCCCGAATGCAAATACACCCGCCAGCTCGATTCCGATGAAAGCGACGCTGGCCATGACAGTTTCGCCGATGGTGAAAAGCAGCTCGGCTCCGATCCTGAAAGCGGCATGGAAGTCTGGCTCAAGAAAGGGCCATACGGGCTTTACGTCCAGCTTGGCGGGGCTGACGTGAAAAAACCGAAACGTTGCAGCCTGCCCAAGGACATGACGCATACCAGCATCGACCTCGGCATCGCGCTGTCGCTTCTGGAGCTGCCGCGTGATATCGGCGCGCACCCCAATACAAATGAGATGATTGAGGCCGGGATCGGCCGCTATGGCCCGTTCCTGCGTTATGCCGGCAATTACGTCAGCCTGCCCGCCGATGACACCGTGATCACCATCGGGATCAACCATGCGGTTGAGCTGATCGACCAGTCCGGCAAGACCCCGGCCCGCAGCCTGGGCCAGCCTGAGGGCGGGGCCGAAATCCGCATCAAATCCGGCCGTTTCGGGCCTTATGTCGAACAGGACAGCATCCGGGCCACGATCCCCAAAGCCATGGACCCGGAAACCCTGACGCTGGAAGAAGCCATCAGGCTGATCACCGAAAAGAAAGCCAAGGGCCCATCGCGCAAGAAAGCCCCCAAAGGCAGCAGCAAAAAGAAAACCGCTGCCAAAAAGTCACCGGCCAAAAAGAAAGCATCAGCAAAAAAATCTCCCGCCAGTAAAAAGAGCTAGGGGGCAGATCATGGCTGATGCTGATGATCATGAGAGGGATGAAGATGATATTCCCGCTGAGGACGCACTTCCCGATGATGCCAGCCTGATTGCCTTTATCACCGAACAGCCCGAACCGCCCAAGGTCAAGGAAATCGCCCGTGCCTTTAACATCAGGGCGGATAAACGGGCTGAATTGCGCCGTCATCTGCGGCATCTCGCCGAAACGGGCCAGCTCAAGAGCATTGATGGCCGCAGGATGGCCGCACCGGAACGGCTGCCGCCGGTGGCTGTGCTGGATATTGTTGAGATCAACCATGATGGTGAAGGCATCGCCGCGCCGGTTGAAGACAGGCTGGATCACAACGCCAGGATACTGGTGGTCCCTGACCGGAGACGCGGCAAGGCCTTTGGCAAGGGTGAGCGGGTTCTGGCCAAGCTGACCCTGGTCGGCCCTGATGAATACGAGGCGCGGATAATCCGCAAGCTCGATCGTCATCGCCCGGTCATGTTCGGGCTGGTGATATCAGCCCGCAACGGTTTTATGCTGGAGCCGGTGGAACGCAACGCACGCAGCCCGCTGGACCTGCTGCCCCCCGAAGACAAGATACCCTTTGCGGATGGTGACCTGATTGAGGCAGAGGTTTTGCGTTCTTCGGGTTACGCCAACAAAAAGGCAAGGGTCACCCGCAACCTTGGCCCCGCCGATCAGCCCGGGGCGTATTCGGCCCTGGCGGTGGCGGAATACGGCATCAGGCACGCTTTCCCCGAAGAGGCCCTGATTGAAGCCGACAAGGCAAAAAAACCTGTTCTGGGTGAGCGGGAGGATTTACGCGACCTCAAGCTGGTGACCATTGACGGGGCAGATGCCCGTGATTTTGATGATGCCGTTTGTGCCGAACCCCTGCCCGGGGGCGGGTTCAGGGTGGTGGTCGCCATCGCCGATGTGGCCCATTATGTGGCAGAAGACAGCGCCCTTGATCGTGAGGCCATCCAGCGCGGCAATTCGGTTTATCTGCCTGATCGCGTCATCCCGATGCTGCCGGAGGTTCTGTCCAATGGTCTGTGTTCCCTCGTCCCGGGTGAGGAAAGGGCATGCCTCGCCGTTGAGATGATGATTGATGCAAACGGCCATAAGACAAAGCACCGGTTCATGCGCGGGCTGATGCTGTCGCATGCCAGGCTGACCTATGATGCGGTTGAAGAATTCAGGCTTGGCCATGATACCGACCCCCCCGCCGGGCTGGAGGCATCGGTCATCAACACCATGCTGGATGCCTATGAATGCCTTGCCGCCAGTCGCCGGGAACGCGGTGCGCTGGAACTTGATCTGCCGGAAAAACGGGTCCGCTTTGATGATGACGGCAAGGCCGTTGCGATTGATCGCAAGAGGCAAACGATCAGCCAGAAACTAATCGAAGAGTTCATGATCCTGGCCAATGTTTCCGCGGCTGAAACGCTGGAGAGCAACAACCGGCTCTGCGTTTTTCGTGCGCATGAACCGCCTGCCCCGGAAAAGGTGGATGCATTGCATCTGCTGGCCCGCAGCATGGAGTTGTCTTTCCCCAAGGGTCAGGTTATCCGGCCCCGGCATTTCAACACCCTGCTCCAGGCTGCCCAAAAGAAAGATGATCCGGCAGGGTTTGCGCTCCTCAACGAAACCGTTTTGAGGAGCCAGTCCCAGGCGGATTATCGCATCACCAACCCCGGGCATTTCGGGCTTGCCCTGTTGCAATACGCGCATTTCACCTCACCGATCCGGCGATACGCCGATCTGATGGTGCATCGCCAGATCATCGCGCTGCTGGAAAACCGCGACCCTGATACCGATACCGTCAAGGCCGCTGAAACCGCCACGTCGATTTCCGAAACCGAACGCCAGGCTGCGGCTGCCGAACGCCGCACCATTGACCGTTTCGCCGCCAGCCTGATGCAGCATCGCATCGGCCAGATGGTCGAAGGCAAGATCAACACGATCACCTCATTCGGGGCGTTTGTTGAAATTGATCACAGCGGGGTTGAAGGCCTGCTCCCCCTTGGCCGACTGCCCCAGGACTACTATGAGGCTGATGCGGTGGAAGGCATCATCAAGGGTCGCCAGAGCGGGCTGACCCTGCGCACAGGCGACAGCATCACCATCATGATTGAGGATGTCTCCCCGCTCAAGGCCATGGTGGGGCTGACCTATGTTGATGATGGCAAGCCGGTTGAGCGCGGCGCATCCCATGGCGGCAGGCCCGGGCGGCGCGGCGCATCCGGCCGGAACCGTCCATCAGCCCGCAAAGGTGCCGGTAAAGGCGCTGGTAAAGGTGCCGGCTCAAAAGGGCGGGCTTCGAAAAAGGGCAAAAAACAGCACCGTTAAGGCTTGACATTCCCCGGTGGATAGGCGATTTTCCGCGCCTATGGAATGCGCCTCCTGGCGCTGTTGATGGAGTTCTGTCATGGCAAAGCCGGCAACCCTTCAGATCAAGCTGGTCAGCACCGCTGACACCGGTTACTACTATGTGACCAAGAAAAACCCGCGCACCAAGCCGGAAAAGCTTGAACTGAAAAAATACGATCCTCGCGCCCGAAAGCACGTTCTTTTCCGTGAGGCCAAAATCAAGTAAACTTGGTTATTCTGAGGAATAGGCCATGCGACTTGGTATTGATCTAGGGGGCACCAAAACCGAAGCCGTCATCCTCGGTGATGACGGCTCTATTATTTGGCGCAAACGCCAGCCTACCCCCCAGCTCGACTATAAAGCCATCATCACCACCATCAGCCAGCTCATCACCGATGCTGCCGATGAGGCCGGATTTACCGGCCCTGTCGGCATGGGTATTCCCGGCAGCATCAACCCGTCTGATGGCACGGTCCACGGGGCCAGCACCCAGGTGCTGAACGGGCAGAACCTGAAAACCGATTGTGAGGCGGCAACCGGGCGTGATTTCCGGCTTGAGAATGATGCCAACTGCTTTGTCCTGTCCGAAGCCAGTGATGGCGCGGCATCTGGTCATAATGTTGTCTTTGGCGCGATCCTCGGCACAGGCTGCGGGGGCGGGTTCGTCCATGGCGGCAAGGTTATCAGTGGCCAGCACAACATCACCGGTGAATGGGGGCATACTCCCCTGCCCTGGCCGATTGACGATGAATACGTTGACCATGACTGCTGGTGCGGGATGAGGGGTTGCCTTGAAACCTATCTGGCCGGGCCTGCGGTTTCAGCCGAATATGAGAAACTCAGCGGCAAGGCCATGACGGTTCAGGAAATCGCCGCCAATGCCCATCTTGATCTGGCCGCGCAATGCGTATTGCAGGCGTTTGAAGACAGGCTGGCCCGCGCCCTCAGCCAGATGATCACCCTGATTGACCCTGATGCTATTGTTCTCGGGGGCGGGCTATCCAATCTTGACCGGATCTACACGAATGTACCGCGCAAGTTTTCGTCATTCGTTTTTTCCTCTTCCCCGGTCAAAACCCCTCTCCTGAAACCGAAATATGGGGACTCAAGCGGTGTCCGTGGCGCTGCCTGGCTCTGGGGCGATGGCACAGCGTGATACCCTATGCCGTGACTGCGGGCTGACCGCAAGCCTGCCGATCAGGGAAACCTGCCCTGATTGCGGCAGTCACCGGATTATTCAGCACCCCGAACTGGCCCGGCTTTCACTGGCGCATATCGATTGTGATGCCTTCTACGCCAGCATCGAAAAACGCGATAACCCTGATCTGCTGCACAAGCCGGTGATCGTTGGTGGCGGCAAGCGCGGGGTTGTTGCCACCGCATGCTATGTGGCGCGGATCAACGGTGTCCGGTCCGCGATGCCGATGTTCAAGGCACTGGCGCTCTGCCCCGATGCCGTGGTGATCAAACCCAGAATGCAGGTCTATCGTGATGCCGGTATGCGGATCAGAACCCTGATGCGGGAGCTGACCCCCCTGGTGGAACCGCTGTCGATTGATGAGGCCTTTCTGGACATGACGGGAACGGAACGCCTGCATGGCAAGCATCCGGCGGCCAGCCTGGCTGATCTGGCGCATCGCGTTAAGCGGGACATCGGCGTGACCATCTCCATCGGTCTGGCCGCCAATAAATCCATGGCCAAGATTGCATCCGATCAGGACAAGCCCAACGGATTTCACATTATCGGCGGGGATGAGGCGGCGGCATGGCTGGCGGAAAAGCCTGTATCCATCCTCTACGGGGCAGGCAAGGCCCTGGTGCGGAAGCTGAATGACAATGGCCTCAGAACCTGCGGCGAGCTGGCGGCGGCTGATGCGCGCACGGTGATGATGCTGGCGGGTGAGATCGGCCCCAGATTGCAGGAACGCGCCGCCGGAATTGACCACCGAAAGGTCATCCCTGATGAAGCCGCCAAGAGCATTTCATCCGAAACAACCTTTGATGTGGATATTGAGGATCGTGAACGTCTGCTGGCCTGGCTGCTCACCCTGTCGGAAAAGGTTTCATCCCGGCTCAAGCAAAAGGAACTGGCCGGCAAGCGGGTGGTACTAAAGCTCAAGACAGCGGATTTCAAGCTCATCACCCGGTCGGTCACGCTGATGGCCCCCACCCGCATGAGTGAGCAGATTTTCAGCCATGGCAGCAGCCTGCTGGAAAAAGAAATCGGCCGGGGCAAACGCTGGCGACTGATCGGTATCGGGGTTGAAACGCTCACTGATCTGGAGGGTGCGGACCCGCCTGATCTGGCTGATCCTGACCGGGACAGGCGGCACCGTCTGGAACAGGCCATGGACAAGGTTCGTGATCGTCACGGCGGCGACAAGATCATCAAGGGCAGACGGTTAGGCCTGGATGGTGATGAAACCGGGAAGTAATCCGGCCGGAGGTGATCAGCAATCGGGTTCCAGCAGGGGGACGATATTTTTCAGCGACCCACGCATGGAAAAATCACCATAATCAACCAGATAGGACCGGATGACACCGTTATCCTGCATGTCGAACTCAATCTCGTATTCAGGCTCGCTTTCCAGCGCACCGGGGGTGAAATAGGCCAGCCGCATCGGCCAGTAGCCATCTTCTGATAACTGGCCAAAATTGATGGTGCTGTCATCCGTAAGCTGGCGATTGCCGATCACGGATGACACCTGATAGAAGGCATCCTCCTCATCACCGCCAAGAAAAACAACAGCGTGCTGAAACTTCTCACCGTCACGGGCTGATTGGAGCAGGGACTGCATGTGCCTCATGGGGAAAACCGTGCCTTCGGGCAGGGTCACGGTTTTATCCTCACCATTGATGAAATACGCCTCGGTAACGCCGTCATTGCTATGGGCAAACCCGCTGAAGTGATTGAAATCGTTTGCACTGTCGTTCTCATGCACGGTGAAGGAAAACGCGCTGCCGTTCATCGCCTCCCACGTTTCGTAATGCGAAATGAAACTGGTCTGGCCCTGTTCAAGCCCGAACGCAATGGCGTAATCCTCAATCGTCTGCCAGCCATCGCAATGGCGTTGCATCGTGAAAACGGTTCGCCCGATAATGGATTTGACCGCTGCTGATGATAGCGACTTGTTGATCTTCAGATCATAGATCGCGCGATGGGATACTGTGTCATGCTTGGCAAAAGCCGGGAAAGCCAGACCAATCATCAAGCTGAGCGAGAAAAGTTGTTTTAGCATTGGGATCACAAAATCATTAAAGGTTGTGATAGGATAGTAATACTATAATGTGTTCCAAATCTGGCCGCATGCAAGGGGTTTTCACCCTCCTTTTTGCTTATCAGCGGATTGACAGGAAACCGATGACCGATCTACCGCCCCTGATCAAGGATACCGAAACGCTCAGGACATTGTGCGATGCACTGTCGGCTGAGGAATTCATCGCGATTGATACAGAGTTTCTGAGAGAGAACACCTATTATTCCCAGCTTTGCCTGATCCAGGTGGCCGCGGGGGACAGCATCGCCGCTATTGACCCCCTCGCCCCGGGGATTGACCTCACCCCGCTTTTCGAAGTGCTGAAGAATGAGGCGATTATGAAGGTCTTTCATGCCGGACGGCAGGACCTTGAGATTTTCTTTACCCTGATGAATTGCCTGCCCGCACCGATCTATGACACCCAGATCGCCGCCATGGTCTGCGGTTATGGTGAACAGGTTGGCTATGACAGACTGGTCAAGGGCGTTCTCGATATCATCCTGGATAAAGGCCCGCGTTTCACGGACTGGGCCCAGCGTCCGCTTTCCGACAGGCAGTTGCGCTATGCCCTCGATGACGTGATCCATCTGGCATCGATTTACCCGATCATCAGGGATGAGATTGAAACCGCCAACCGCACCGACTGGGTGGTTGAGGAAATCAACAATCTGGCCAACCCGGCGATCTACCAGATTGACCCGATGGACGCATGGATGAAGGTCAAGCAACGCGGCAACAAGCCCATGAACCTCAACCGGCTGCGCTATCTTGCGGCCTGGCGTGAGGAGGAGGCAAGGCGGCGCAACATGCCGAAAAGTCGCCTGATCAAGGATGAAACCCTGCTGGCACTGGCTGATGTCAACCCGTCGAACAAGGCCGGGTTTGACCGCATCAGGGGTTTTCCCGGCGGCGCATCAAGCAAGTTGGTTGAACCGGCGCTGAAAATCCTGAAAAAGGCCAATGATGTCCCCAGGGATGACTGGCCGAAAGTTTCCCGCGAATACCGGACCCCGCCGCCCCAGGCTGCGGCTGATCTGCTGCGCGTGTTGCTGAAACATTGCGCGGAGGATGCCGGCGTTGCCCCGAGGCTGATTGCCAGCAGTGATGAGCTGGACCGGATCGCCCTTGGTGAGCGTGACGGTGTCAATGCCCTCACCGGCTGGCGCGGCCAGTTGTTTGGCAAGGATGCCATTGATCTTGCCGAAGGCCGGATTGCGCTATCCACCCGGGGCCGCAAGGTTCATCTGCACAGGCTGGAAAAAGATTAGGGCTGGCGGACGATGATTTTCGCCGGGCTGAACCTGGCCACCGCATCGACACGGCGTTTGAACAGTGGCGTGATCAGCCCCCGCATGTCATCAGGGAAGCTGAGATAGATGGATCTCTTTTCCCGATCAGCGGAAATACCGCCAAGCAGCCGTGGCAAGCCGCCCGTCAGGTTCATCAGCATTCGCAAGACCAGGCCTGTGTAGCTCGCCATCTGGCGTTCCTTGCGGGTCAGCTTGCCCCTGAACAGCCCGCGATCAGGAAAGCGGCCATGGTACCGGATATAGAGTACAGCCGCCATCCAGATGCGTTCAGGGTGGGTAATACCAACCACCGACAGTCCAAGGATTTTTTCGGCCGACAGTGACCCGCGATAATCCGGAAAATCCAGCCATGACAGATCAGCCAACAGGGCGCAGCTCCGCGCCAGTCGATGCATCGGCTTTGGCAGGAAACTGATGAACGGTTCCATCACATCCATCAGCGCATCACCCATGCCGTCATAACGCTGCCACATGCCGGCGTATTCCCTGACCCCTGCAATCAGCGGGTCAATATCGGCATTGGTGGCATCCAGCTGTTCATAGAGTATGCCTTCCCGCGCGCCATAGCCGGAAAACACCACGGCTTCGGGTTCAAGCGCATCAATCAGGCAGCGCAGCACCTTGATGGCCTGACGCATGCTGGAACGCCGCGCCGGGGGAATACCGTCAACCTCGCCGTTGGCCTCATCAATGCGTTCCATCATCAATTCCAGCTTGGGGATGGTGAGGGTCATGCCATGGACGATATCCAGCCGCTTTTTGGACTGGGTTGAAAACGCCGTTGCGATGGCACGCCAGGTGCCGCCCACCGCGTAGAGATTCCTGCCCCTGAAATCATCCAGCCAGCCGAGCCTGGCCACGGCACCCCGGACAGTCTTTGTTTCAAGCGGGTTGAGGTGGCCAATGGGCAGGCTGCTTTCGCCCTTTGGAACAGGCATCAGCTGGCTGTGCCGGATGGGCTGAAGCTCAAGACTGCCGCCCCCCAGATCAGCCGCCACCCCGTCAACCTCGACAAAACCGCTGATCACCCCGAGCGCGGCGTAACGGGCCTCTTCAACCCCGTCCAGTATACGGATACCGCACCCCAGCAATGCCTCAGCCGGTTTGATGAAATCAGCCTGATTGCTGGCCTTGCGCACGGCCTCAGTCGCGAAAACATCCAGCCGGTCAAGATTGCTGAACCGGGCGATGATCGAAAACCGTGACAGGGTTTCCAGCGCATGGGCGATGCGGTCAGGGTCAAGCTGGCCTGTTTCACCCAGGCCAGCCCCCAGACGGCAGACTTCGCGTTCATTGAATTGTGGATGCGGCAACCTGCCCCCGGCACGATAGATCACCAGCCGGATCGAACTGGACCCGATATCAACAAGGCCAACTTTCTTGTCGCCATAGAGGGTTTCGGGCTGGAAGGATGTCAATTCGACTGCTGTTGCCATTCGTCTGTCTTTATCGTCAGGCCTCATGGCCGTGTAGGTTCAGGCCTTGCGGCCGGGTTGATTCAGGCCTTGCGGCCGGGTTTCACATCTTTTGTCAGCGCCGACCCGCGACCGGAAAGGCTGGGGTTGGTCATAAAGAAATGGTGCGCTGAAAAGGCATCCTCATCATCAGCCCGGGCAAGGCGGACATAACTGCCATCAGGCTGGAGCTGCCAGCTGTTGGCGATATCATCGATATTCGCCATCATCACCTGATCAATGATCTGGCGATGCACCGTCGGGTTCTCAATCGGCAGCATGATTTCAACCCGGCGATTGAGGTTGCGCGGCATCAGATCAGCCGAAGAGATATACACCCTTGCGTTTGCCGAAGGCAGGGTCTTGCCATTGGCGAAGATATAAATCCGCGCATGTTCCAGAAAACGGCCAATGAGGGAGGTCACGCGGATATTCTCAGACAGGCCCTCTACCCCCGGCCTCAGGCAACAGATCCCCCGCACAACGATATGGATAGGCACACCCGCCTGTGATGCCTCATACAGCTTTTCGATAATGGGCTGATCCACCAGCGAATTCAGCTTGATCCAGATACCGCAGGGCTTGCCAGCCCGGGCAGCGCTGATTTCATGGTCGATGCCATCGGTCAGGATGCTCCGCGCTGTCACCGGGGCATAGCCGACCTTGTTCAGGTTCTTGGGTTCGACATAACTGGTCATGTAATTGAAAATGCGCACAATATCAGAACAGATATCCTGGTCCGAGGTGAAAAAGGACAGGTCGGTGTAGATTTTCGCCGTGATCGGATGATAATTGCCGGTGCCGCAATGGGCATAGGATTTCAGCCCGGTTTCTTCCTGACGCACAACCAGGGAAAGTTTGGCATGGGTTTTGAGGTCAACAAACCCGTACACCACCTGAACCCCGGCGCGTTCCAGATCACGGGCAAGGCGGATATTCAGTTCTTCATCAAACCGGGCCTTGATTTCCACCATGGCGGTGACCGACTTGCCGCTTTCGGCGGCTGAAATCAGCGCCCGCACAATCGGCGAATCCGGCATGGTCCGGTACAGAGTCTGGCGAATGGACACAACCTTGGGGTCTTCGGCTGCCTGCCGCAGAAACTGCAACACCACATCAAAGCTCTCATAAGGGTGGTGAACGAGAATGTCTTTTGAGCTGATGGCCGCGAAACAGTCCCCGCCGAAATCACGAATGCGTTCAGGGAATCGCGCCTTGTAGGACGGGAAACGGAGGCTTTCATCACCCAGCGAACACAACTGGCTGAGGTCAGACAGCCCGATCATGCCGCCGATCAGCGCCACGCCCTCTTCCTCAACGTCCATCGCCTCACACAATCCGCGAATGGCCTTATCCGACCGGGATGATGAAATTTGCAGGGCGATCACGTTGCCACGGCGGCGGGCCTTGAGCGCGGTCTCAAAGGTTGCCACCAGGTCTTCAGCCTCTTCATCGACTTCCAGTTCGCTGTCACGCAGGACCCTGAAGGCGAAATGTTCAACCAGCTCATGATCAGGGAAGATCGAATTCATGTTGAGGATGACGCAATCTTCAAGCGGGATGACGCGGTTGCCCTCACCCGGCAGGTTGATGAAACGTTTCATGTTGCTCGACAGCAGGATGACGGCGTTGCTCTCACTGCCCTTGGGGTTCTTCAGCACCAGATAGACCCCGAAACCCCGGTTCGCGATGAACGGGAAAGGATGCGCCGGGTCGATGGTCATGGGCGCGATCACCGGCAGGATTTCACGTTCGAAATACTCTTCCACAAAGGCCGTTTCTTCGGCATTGAGATCATCCTGCCCGACAAGCGAAACCCCTGCCCCTGACAGCGCATCAAGCAGTTTCGGCAGCACTGTCTGCTGGCGGGCCATGAGGGCGGCAACACGGTTATTGATGCTGTTCAGCACATCGGCAGGGTGGGCGGGGCTGGCCTCACTGTCATGGAGGCCGCGGGCCACCTGATGCTTGACCCCGGCAACCCGCACCATCATGAATTCATCGAGGTTATTGGCCGAAATCGCAACAAAACGGAGCCGCTCAAGCAGGGGATGGCGGCTGTTTTCAGCCTCAGCCAGGACCCGTTCATTAAACGCAAGCCAGGAAATTTCCCGGTTGATCAGTTGGCATTCAGCCTCCCGGCCAATCGGCGGAATTGGCGGTGTACTGATCAATTCATCATGACCTTCAGGCAGACTGGCTGTATCAATACTGTTCATTTTTAACTCCCTCACCGTTTAACTCCTTCACAGGGGGGGATGGCCGCCGCCACCCCCGGCTTGCGATAAAACTAGAAACTGGAGTTGAATACCCCGCCGTCAATCAGCAGGTTCTGGCCGACCATATAACCGGAATGGGCGCTGCACAGATAGGCGCAGGCATGGCCAAACTCCTTGATATGGCCGATCCGGTGGCATGGATTGGCTGCCTCGGCCGCAGCGCGGATTTCAGCCGCTTCCTTGCCCGCCTTACTGGCGGCGGCTTCAAAGAGGGAGGAGATACGGTCAGTATCGAACTGGCCCGGCAGGAGGTTGTTGATGGTGACGTTATGCTGGGCAACCTGACGCGCCAGCCCGGCGACAAAACCGGTCAACCCGGCCCGCGCCCCGTTTGACATGCCAAGCTGGGGGATCGGGTTACGAACCGAACCCGAGGTAATATTGACAATGCGCCCGAAACGCTGGTCGATCATGGGGTCGATCACCGCCTTGATCAGCTCAATCGGGGTCAGCATGTTGGAATTGACCGCCCCCATCCAGTCTTCGCGTTCCCAGTCACGGAAATCACCGGGGGGCGGGCCACCGGCATTGTTGACGAGAATATCCACGGTTCTGCCAGCAGCGCCATCCAGCACGGCGGCGCGGCCTTCAGGGGTGGTGATATCCGTTGCCACCGCCGTAACCTCAACCCCGTAGGTGTCACGCAGGTGAGCCGCCGATGATTTCAGCAGCTCTTCACTGCGGGCGTTCATGACAAGGTTGACCCCGTTTGCCGCCAATTCCTCGGCGCAGCCAAAGCCAAGCCCCTTGCTCGATGCACAGACGATGGCCAGACGACCCTTGATACCCAAATCCATTTGCTGATCCTTTACGTTCCTGTTCGCTGTTATTCTTTAATCCTGCCTGTTCCTTATACCCAATATGGCAGGGTAAACCCACACAATGATGACATTTCATGCCTAAAGCAGCCTTGGTTCCATGCTGTCCATGATTTCCCTGACCATGGCAAGGCTGGCTTTCTTTTTGCGTGCAAGGGCAATGCTGTCAATCATTTCAACAGTCTGGCGCGCTGCCGTAAAGCTCCGTTCCATGCGTGCGATGGTATAGGAAAGGATTTCCGGTGACAGGGCAAGCCCCAGATCATCAGCGATTTTCTGCATCACCGCCATCAGCACGGTATCATCAGGCACCCCGATTTCAGCCGACATCAGGCCAGCCAGCCGCGATGACAGATCAGCCAGGCCCCATGATTGCGCAGAAACAGGCTGCCGGGACAGGATCAGCACCGTTCCGTCCAGCTCAATCAGCCTGTTAAGCAGGTGAAAGAAGATTTCTTCGGGCCAGTCGTCGCCGCTTGCCGGATGATCCAGCAGGATATGAGGGTTATCGGCGAGGGTCTGGAGGGTCTGGTCATCCAGCCTGGTCACCATGCTGGCACCGCTGATCTCAGCCCAGATTGCGCCCAGATGCGATTTCCCCGAATCCGGCAGGCCGTGGATCACCAGCCCCTTGATACGCCCCGGCCAGTCGGGCCAGCGATCAATCCAGTCCGCTGCCATGGCATTGCACGACCCCAGCACGAAATCCTTTCGGGCGTAATTCGGTTCACGGTCAAATCGGAGACTGATCTGTTCAGGCATTCGGGCGTTTTCTCAAGCAAGGGTCAACCATTGCGGGTGACCAGCATCAGGGTCACAACGCCATTTTCGCCGACCTTTCTTTCGATAGCAAGCCCGGTGGCCTCCAGCGCGTAGAGCAGCGATTGCATTGATGCCGACAGATTGAGCTGAACCACCCCGCCTTCACGCGACAGTTGCATCACCCTGACCCGGTCAATCGTCGGCAGGCCGCGCAAGGCCCTGAGGTGGGCGCGCCATTCGGCAATGCTGTCAGCCGGTATCGAAACCATGATCTCATCTTTTTCGTCAACCACGATGGCGTTGACGGTGCGCCACACCCGTTCAATGCCGTTTTCGATTTCGGTGGCCAGCCAGGCCGTTGTTTCACCCGTTGAGTTGACCGGGAATGACAGCTCATCAGAGGTGTAGAATTCAGACTCGATTAGTCCTTGCCGCGTGAACAGGCTGGCGGAAACCGTCACCGTCATGATGTCATCAGCGATTTCAGGCGTGATGACCGTGACGATGACTTTTTCAGCATTCTCCAGCCTTGCGGCCCTCGCAATCGCCTTCCGGTCCCTGTCGATGATGGCCTGCGGGGCAATCGCCCTTTCGGTGGCCAGGCTCTCAGGCAGGCGCAGGGTCACCAGCCCGTTGCGGGCCTTCAGGATATCCTCCCACGCCCCTACCCACGGGTTGGGTTGCCGCCAGATGCGCGGCTTCCCACCCGCGTTCCAGACAGGCAGGATCAGCATAGGGGCGGAAACCAGCTCAGCGTGGCGAACCTTTTTTTCAGCGAAATATTGCCGTGTCTTGGCGCGGTCAAAGCAGTAATCAAAGGCCGCGATATAACGTTTCGGCAGAACGGTTTCACGGACGATGCGAACATGATCCAGCAGGTCGCCGATGCCTTCTTCGCCTGTTACTGTTTCGTTCGCGGCGGGCTTCTTATCATCATTGCCGCCCTTGTTTTCATTGCCAAGCTCATCGACCAGGAGCCTGCTTTTCAATTGTTGCCAGGCTTGATTGAGCCCCTCGGCGGTGGCGATGGTGCGGGCCTCGCTGCCACTGTTGGCGCTGGCCGATACCTCAACCTCCTTCACATGAAAGGCCTGATGGGGACAGGTTTCACCGGTATTCGCCGAAACCGGGTTCAGCCCTAAAAGACTGATGCAAAACAGCCCAAAAAAAGTGTACATTCCACGAGTGAACATTAACCATCACCAACAGGCATCGACGTATAACCGGAGGCTAACATATCAATGGGAAACAAAGAAGACACTCCGCTGACTTATGCTGATGCCGGCGTTGATATCGACGCTGGCGATGCTTTTATTGAGGCGATCGGCGATGATGCCGCCAGGACGAGCCGGCCCGGGGCTGCAGTCTCGCTGGGCGGGTTTGGCGGCGCGTTTGACCTCAGGGCCGCTGGCTTTGATGACCCTGTTCTGGTCGCCGGCACCGATGGTGTCGGCACCAAGCTGGAACTGGCCCGCGCCACCGGCAGGCATCGCGGGCTGGGCATTGATCTGGTGGCGATGTGCGCCAATGATGTGCTGGCCCAGGGTGCCATGCCGCTGTTCTTTCTTGATTATTTTGCCACCGGAAAACTCGAACAGGGGGTTGCCGCTGATGTTGTTGCCGGGATTGCCGATGGCTGCGTTGAGGCAGGATGCGCGCTGATTGGCGGCGAGACCGCTGAAATGCCCGGGGTGTATCCGGCCGGGGGCTATGATCTGGCGGGGTTCTGTGTCGGGGCGGTTGAACGCGGCCAGCATATTGACCCGTCCCGCACCATGGCTGGTGACGTGGCCATTGCTGTTGCGTCCTCAGGCCCGCATTCCAACGGCTATTCCCTGATCCGCAAGGTGATTGAACGCTCAAGGGTCGGCCTTGAGGAAGAGGCGCCTTTCAGTCCCGGAAAGACGCCCGGAAAGACGCCCGGTAAAAGTCTGGGGGAGGCACTGCTGGAGCCAACGCGGCTTTATATCAGGGCCTACGCCGCCGTGCTGGAGAAGCTGGGGGCGGTTGAGCGTATTCACGGGCTGGCCCATATCACCGGCGGCGGGCTGGTTGAAAACCCGCCCCGCGCCTTCCGTGATGACCTGAAGCTGGAGCTGGATGCCGCCTCATGGGAGCTTCCGGCCGTGTTCCGCTGGCTTAGGGAAGTCGGGCAGATCGATGCCATGGAATGCGCCAGGGTCTTTAACTGCGGTATCGGACTGATGCTCTATGTTGATGCTGATGATGCCGGGGCGGCGATTGATGCGCTCAACGCTGCCGGGTATTCATCCTGGGTTGCAGGGCATCTGGCTGATCGGCCCGGCGGCGATGACCGGGTTCAGTTTAACGCATTATCAGCATGGGATTGAGGACGTGAAAACCGCGGTGATGATCTCAGGCCGTGGCAGCAACATGGCCGCCCTCCTGGATTATGCCACCCAGCCGGAAACCCGCCCTGAAATCGTGCTGGTGGTGGCGGATGGCCCGGCCCCGGGGCTGGATATCGCCGCCCGTCACGGCATCAAAACCCTTGCCCTGCCACGGCCGGATTTCGCATCACGCCGCGATCATGAAGCCGCCATCAAGGATGCGCTCACCACGGATGCGCTCACCAAGGGCGGGGTTGAACTGATCTGCCTGGCGGGATACATGCGTCTGCTATCGGCTGATTTCTGCCGGGATTTCGAGGGACGGATGATCAATATTCACCCGTCCCTGTTACCGCTCCATAAAGGGCTGGATACTCACCAGAAAGCGATTGATGCCGGGGATGCGGTGCATGGATGCAGCGTGCATTTCGTCACGGCCGGGATGGATGATGGCCCGGTCATCGCGCAACGCCAGTTGGCTGTCCATGCTGATGATACAGCGGACAGTCTGGCCGGGCGTGTTCTGGGGCTGGAACACCAGCTCTACCCGCTGGTGCTGGGGGCGATGGCCGAAGGGCTGATTACCCTCAAGGGAGAGACGGTTGAACACCGCTCCGGCCCCCTGCCCGGGGTGATCACGGACCTGCCCTCCCCCCTAACATGGCAGGCTTGAAAAAAGCCGGGGTTTGGGTCATAAAAGTGAAGGAGTATTTAAGGGGGTAATAATGGATACAGAAGATTTTGACAGCCAGTCGAAGCAGCATCTGAACTTCTATAACGGGTTCATGAGTTTCATGATGGTTTCAGCCGTGGCGATTGCCGTTGTGCTGATCCTGATGGCGACTTTCCTGCTCTAGCAGCGGAACAACGCTCATCATCCCGCCATCAAGGGGCAAGATATGAAAAGGGCCGCATTTGCGGCCCTTTACCCTTGAATGCGACCGGGATCAATCAGCCGGTAATTTCATCATCACTGAAGAAAAAGGCGATCTCAATCGCGGCGTTTTCCTGGCTGTCGGAGCCATGCACGGAATTGGCCTCAATGCTCTCGGCGAAATCCTTGCGGATCGTGCCTTCATCGGCATCGGCAGGGTTGGTCGCCCCCATGATTTCACGGTTGCGGGCAACAGCGTTTTCGCCTTCAAGCACCTGCACCACAACAGGGCCGGAGGTCATGAACGCGACAAGATCACCATAAAAAGGGCGTTCCTTGTGAACAGCGTAGAAGCCTTCGGCCTGTTCGCGGGTCATGTTGATGCGTTTCTGGGCAACGATGCGCAGGCCGCCGTCTTCGAGGCGGGCAGCAACCTGGCCGGTAATGTTGCGGCGGGTGGCATCAGGCTTGATGATGGAAAAGGTGCGTTCGAGGGCCATGGTCTCACTATCCTCTGTGGGTTATGGATGGGTCGGTAAAGGCCTTATAGAACCCGCTTTACGGCTTGGCAAGCGATAAGGGCATCAGGCTGATTGTTGCCAGCCGCCACGGTCGTTCTGTTGCCAGTAGGTCAGGTCATGGCCATGGTCACGCAGGCCCTTCCACTGCTGGCGTGCATGCCCGACAGCAGCATCATCACGCCCGTCAAAGAGGACAAAAACCCGCTCCGCGGTTTGCGGAATATCCACTTCAAGCCCGTCAAGATAAAAGATGAAACGGCCATCATTGCTGTTCTGATCAGGGGTGTTGGTGATCCAGATCGGGCAGATACCGGCATCGTCATCATCCCGCCCGGCAATGCCATGGGGCAACCAGCTGTTGGGCTGATGCGACCAGATCGCCGTGCTGAACTGATTGAAACGGGCATCATCACAGCAGACCAGCGCGGTTTTACCGGCATCAAGCGTCTTTGCCAGTAACAGGGGCAACGCCTCAACCGCGCTAGATCGCGTCAGGTGATAGAACGCCACTGCTGTCATCAGGCACCGTTTTCAACAAATCGGGTCAGCATGCGAACACCATACCCCGTCCCTCCGGAAGGAACCGTTGGCCGGGATTTATCGGCCCAGGCCATGCCGGCAATATCGATATGCGCCCATGGCACGCCCTCAACAAAACGTTCGAGGAAACAGGCGGCGGTGATCGACCCGGCCCAGCGGCCACCGATATTTTTCATATCAGCGATATGGGATTTGAGCAGATCATCATAGTCCTTGCCCAGCGGCATCCGCCATGCCTTCTCGCCGGTATCCAGCCCTGCTGCGGTGATGGCACCGGAAAGGTCATCATCATTGCTGAACAGGCCAGCGTGTTCCTTGCCAAGTGAGACGATAATCGCCCCGGTCAGGGTCGCCAGGTTGACCATCTTTTCAGGCTCGAAATGGCGCAATGTATAGGTCAGCACATCAGCCAGCACCAGCCTGCCCTCAGCATCGGTGTTAATGATTTCAACGGTTTGCCCTGACATGGATTTCACCACATCACCGGGGCGGGTGGCATTGCCATCAGGCATGTTTTCAACCAGCCCGATCAGGCCGATGACGTTGCGCTTCAGCTTGCGGCCAGCGATGGAACGCATGGCCCCTGTCACGGCGGCGGCACCGCCCATATCCCATTTCATGTCTTCCATCCCGCCAGCAGGCTTGATGGAGATACCGCCGGTATCAAAGCAGACACCCTTGCCAATGAGGGCAAGCGGTTTTTCACCCTTTTTGCCACCATCCCAGCGCATGATCACCATCTGGCTTTTCTTGGTGCTGCCCTGGCCGACCGATAGCAGCAGGTCCATGCCTTCCTTTTTCATGGCCTTTTCGTCCAGCACCTCAACCTTAAGCCCGCATTCATTCTCCAGCATCTTGCAGCGCTTTGCGAAACTCTCAGGGTAGAGCATGTTGGCAGGCTCATAGACGAGATCACGGGCGAGGAACACGCCCTCGGCCAGTTCCTTTTCAGCCTTGAACGCTGTCAAAGCCTTTCGCCCGAGGGGTGAGGTGATGGTCAGCTTGCGCTGTTTCGGCTTGGCCTTGTCCCCCTTGGTGAAATAATGACTGAACTTGTACGCCGCCAGCACGGCACCGAGGCCGATACCGCTGATAATCGCGGCATCATCGCTGTCGATCATCAGGGTCGCCTTGATAAGGCTGTTCTTGGCGAGGGCAGCGGTGATATGGCCGCCGATATCCTCAGCCTCCTTGCCGGGGGTGAAGGCCTTGCCCGCACCAATGATCACCACGGCACCATCAGCACAGCGCACCGTGAGGGATGACCCTGCCGATGCCTTGAATTCGGTATCCTTGATCGCCTGGGTGATGGCACCCCCGCAAGCGGCATCGGCCTGGATCGCGCTTTCCGAAAGGATTGGCGGCTTTTTGTCATCCCCTGAGGCAAAGGCAAAAGCCAGCATCGGAAAAGCCGGTTTCGTGGGCTGGGGCGCGAAAGAAAGATCAAGTGTCGATGTCATGGGGGACAGCTCCCTGGGGGCGGTTGATGGTTATGTTGATGCTGCTCGGAAAGGCCGCGATGATG
>CENU01069121.1_pt1 | contig 22399 bp, 14 predicted proteins | sample 361331 | NCBI WGS metagenome assembly CENU01 (sample SAMEA2619766, study PRJEB7988) | marine metagenome | isolation source: saline water (ENVO:00002010), including | reverse complement strand
GAACTACAATTTTATGGAACAAAAGAAGATTTAACTATTAACAGACTTAAATTATCTAGCGAATTATTTGAGTTAAATGCCAAGTTAAATATTCTGGATATATTAACTGATGATATTGAAATTAATGCCTTAATAAATGACCTTGATATAAATGAAGAATATTTGTCAAATAACTATGAGATTGATGAAAAATTTAATCTACCACTCTTAAAGGGAGATCTAAACATTAATAACAAAAACATAACTACTAATTTAAGTGAGATAGAAAGTTCAGAGACTAAACTTAATTTTATCGGAACTGCTGATCTTGATGATAGTTTTAGTTATCAAATAGCTATAATTTCAAAGCTTGGAGAGAATGACGAAATATTAGAAGCTCTGAATCTTACTTATATGGATGTAAACGCATTAATAAGAGGATCATCCAAGGAATTAAATTATCTTAACTCCAGTGTTAATTTAATCAAAAACAATAATGAATTTAATTTAAAAACAAATTCATACATAAGAGATAATAAACTAGATGGAAGTTTAGGAATATACTCAGATAATATACATATTGAGTCTAGTCTTTCAGGTAATGTGTTAAAAAAAGTATTTGATGTTGATAGTAAAATTGATATTAATGTTGAAGACAGTTCTGGTGATATTGAATTTTCTACTCAATCAAATCTAAAAATCAACCTCTCAAACACACAAAATATAATTTCATTTTTGAAATTAGATCAACTACATTTCAAAAGCTCTAATGATGAACTTAAGCTTGAAAACTTGTATGAACTTAATAAAATACTTGATTCAGATTTTATAAATAAAGAAAGTGAATTTGATTTTAAAATATCATTAAGCGAACGTTTATTTCAAATAGACTCTTTTCTTGGTGAAAGGTTTAAAATAAATGGTTATTTCAGAGATAGTGATGATTTAAATTTTGATATTAAAATTTCTGACGTTTTAGTTGATAACTTCTTTGATATAAATAAAAACCCAATTTCTGGCAGTATTAATTCTGATATAAATATTAGGCGAAGTCTAGAAAATCGAACTTTTAGATCAGATTCTAATTTTTCTAATCTTCAAATTAAAGATTATGATCTTGGCGAATTGAGTGTTAATGTATTTGGTAACACAGACTATAATTCTTATGCGATTAATATTGGCTTGTCTAAAGAAGAATTAACCTCTGTTAAAGGAGAAGGATCCATAATAGTAACTGATGAGGAACCAAACATTGATATAGATATTATTATTGAAGACTTTGATATATCATTTGTTGAAAAGATAGGATCAAATACAATATCAAATATATCTAGTATTGTTTCAGGAGAAATTAACCTCTGGGGAAAATCCAATAATATTCAACACAATGGCAAGTTATATCTAAATCAGTCTAAGTTTAAAGTTCCTTACTTAAATATTGAATACTTCCTGTCAGAAAACTCAGAAATTGATTTATATAATCAAAATTTTGAGTTCAATAATGTCAATATTAAAACAGAATCTAATGATTTACCTACATCATTAGTTGGTAAAATTACTCACCAAGACTATAAAAACTGGAATTTAGATCTCGACTTTCAATCAGAAAGACTTTATATACTTAATAAAGAATATGATGATGCTGAAGGCTTTTACGGAAGAGCCTACATGGGAGGGGATATTGAAATAAATGGTCCAACTAATCAAGTCTCAATCGATATAAACGGTGTGACTAAAAGCGGGACAAGCATTACGATCCCTCAGTCAAATAATTATACAATTGATGATTTCTCCTTTATCACATTTACAGATCTAAATTCTTATTCTCAGCAGTCTTTAGACTCAGAGAATATTTCTGCTAAAATAAATAAGACACTTGACTTAAATATGAACTTACAAATTAATGATAGTGCTGAACTTGAAATTACAATTGATCAAGAAACTGGTAGTTATTTAAATGGAAAGGGTAATGGTGATCTTTTAATGGAGATTGACTCTGACGGAAAGTTTAACATCTATGGAGATTTCACTACTACTGAGGGTATATATAATTTTAGAAATCTAGCTTTAATTGATAAAAAATTTCAATTAAAGAATGGAGGAACAATAACCTGGGATGGAGATCCTCTTTCAGCTCAAATGAATATTCAGGCAACATATGAGGTGCCTGGAGGAGCAAACCCTGCTCTCCTTTTAGATAATCCAAACTTTAACAAAAAAATTCCAACAGATGTTGATATAAAACTCACCGGTGAGTTGACTAAACCAAATAGCCCAGACTTTGAAATATTCTTTCCAAATACGAGTAGTACAGTAACTTCAGAGATAAATTATAGACTAAATGATCCAGAAGTAAGACAATTGCAGGCTATTTCATTATTGACTCAAGGTATTTTTATAAATGAAGTTAGTGTGTCAATAGAAGGAGTGACAAACAATATATATGAAAAGGTTTCCGAAGTTTTTAGTGATATACTTGGGGGAAGTCAAGGTCCACTTGAAGTAGGTTTAAATTATCTTCAGGGTGATAAGAGTGAAATATTGGACATTAAGACTGAAGATAGGTTTGGTGTAACACTATCAACAAAAATAAGTGATAAAATCTTATTTAATGGAAAAATTGGGGTTCCAATAGGAGGAATAGAAGAAACACTTATTATTGGAGATGTTCAGATCGATTTTATTTTGAATGAAGATGGAACTTTAAGGGCAAAAGTCTTTAATAAAGAAAATGAATTCAGGTATATAGGTGATGAGTTAGGTTATACTCAAGGAATAGGCTTATCATATCAAGTAGACTTTCAAACTTTTAGAAGTCTGCTATCAAAAATTATTACCAATAATAATTAACAAATTGTCTTTATTGTTGAATATCCTAAATTTTTATATTTAAATTTGTTCAACTTAAAATGGCCGAAAAACTCAAAAAAATAGCTGTTCTTACTTCAGGGGGTGATGCTCCTGGAATGAATGCTGCAGTTAGAGCAGTTGTTAGATCAGCTGTCTATAATAATATTGATTGTTATGGTGTTTATAAAGGTTATGAAGGCTTAATCTCAGATGATCTAGTAAAGCTTAATGCTAGAGGAGTAAATAACATTGTAAACAAAGGAGGTACAATCCTTAAATCTGCTAGATGTTTAGAATTTAGAACAAAAGAAGGAAGACTAAAGGCTAAGAAAACTCTAGATAAATATAGCATTGATTCGCTTGTAGTTATAGGTGGGAATGGCTCGTTAACTGGCGCCCTTCTATTTGAGGAGGAGCATGGTATAAAGACAATAGGTATCCCAGGAACAATCGATAATGATTTAGTAGGAACAAGGTGTACATTGGGGTTTGATACAGCATTAAATACTGCAGTTAATGCAATTGATAAAATTAGAGACACTGCAAGTTCACATAATAGATTATTCTTTATCGAGGTAATGGGTAAAGGGTCAGGACATATTGCCCTTAATGCGGGGATTGGTGCAGGTGCCGAAGAAGTTTTAATACCTGAACAGGGTATGGGACTAGATAGATTACTAGATTCCCTTAAAAAGAGTGAAAAATCAGGTAAATCTTCAAGTATAATTGTTGTTTCCGAAGGTGAAAAAATAGGCGATAATGTATTTAGTTTTTCATCCCATATAGAAAAAAATCTTCCACATTATGAGATAAGAGTTTCAATCCTGGGTCATATTCAAAGAGGGGGGTCTCCTTCTAGTTTTGATAGAGTCTTAGCCTCAAGAATGGGTGTTCATGCTGTTGATTGTCTTATTTCAAATAAAAGTAAAATTATGGTTGGAATTATAGACGATAAGATGGTAACTGTCCCTATTGAAAAAGCTATCAAAGGAGGTCAACAATTAGACAAAGACTTAGTTAGAGTCTGTGATATAATTTCAATTTAATTTTTAAAATAAATATAAAATGGCAATAAATATTGGTATAAATGGTTTTGGAAGAATTGGTAGACTAGTTTTTAGATCTGCTATTAATAATAATGATTTTAATGTAGTCTCAGTAAATGACTTGTTAGATATTGATCATCTTGCATATCTTTTAAAATACGATTCTGTACATGGTTCTTTTGATGGATCTGTAGAGGTAAGTGAGAATAAATTAATATTAAATGGAAAGCCTATTAAAATTACTGCAGAAAGAGATCCAAATAATATTGATTGGTCTGGAATGGGTGTAGAAGTTGTAGCTGAATGTACAGGTATTTTTACTTCGATAGAAAAGGCATCTAGTCACTTAAATTCTGGGGCAAAGAAAGTAGTAATTTCTGCTCCCAGTACAGATGCTCCGATGTTCGTGATGGGAGTTAATCATAAAGAAGCAAAATCTTCAGATACAATTGTATCCAATGCATCATGTACAACTAATTGTCTTGCTCCAATTGCCAAAGTACTTAATGATAACTTTATAATTGAGGAAGGCCTAATGACAACCGTACATGCTGCAACTGCTACTCAATTCACAGTTGATGGTCCTTCAAAAAAGGACTTTAGAGGTGGTAGAAGTTCACTATTAAATATTATTCCTAGTTCAACTGGAGCTGCTAAAGCTGTTACAAAAGTAATACCATCATTAGAAGGTAAACTTACAGGTATGGCATTTAGAATTCCGACTGCAAATGTTTCAGTTGTTGATCTTACAGTTAGACTAAAGAAAGATACCTCATATGAAAAAATAAAAAAAGTCATGAAAGATTCATCAAATAATGAGTTGAGTGGAATACTAGGTTATTGTGAAGATCTTGTTGTCTCTCAAGATTTTATAGGAGATAAAAGAACATCAATTTTTGATGCTAATGCTGGGATGGAATTAAATTCTAATTTTTTTAAAATAATTTCATGGTATGATAATGAATGTGGATACTCTAATAAACTACTTGATTTATCTAAACATATATATTCAATATAATAAACAATGATACTAGTTGTTGATAGTGGTTCTACAAAGACAGATTGGATAGCCCTAAACTATAAAGGTGAAGAAATATTTTCGACTCAAACTTTAGGTTTAAATCCTCAAATGCTCTCAAATGAGATATTAAACGAGAGAATTAAAAATAATTTCGATATCTATAAAAATAGGAAATCAGTTAATAAGCTTTTCTTTTATGGAGCTGGATGTGGAGTTGATTCAACCCAAGAGAGAATTCTAAAAGTCTTTAAATCAATTTTTATAAATAGTGAATTTGATATAAAAGAAGACACATATGCAGCTGTATATTCAGCTGTTGATATTGGGACCCCATCTATTGTTAATATTATAGGAACTGGTTCAAACTGTTCATATTATGACGGAAAAGATGTAATTCAGAGAGTTCAATCACTAGGTTATGTCCTTATGGATTATGCAAGTGGTAATTACTACGGTAAATATTTAATAAGAGCATACTATTTTAATAAAATGCCCGAGTATTTGAGAGAGGAGTTTGCAAAAAACTATGATTTATCTCCAAATACTATCAAAAATAAACTTTACAGAGACGAAAATCCTAATACATATTTGGCTGGATTTGCAAAGTTCTTAATTGATAATAAGTCTAATGAATATTTCAAAGAAATTATTTATAAAGGTTTAGAAAGATTTATAGATTATCAAATACTCCAATATGATGACTTTAGTAAAGTTGATATTCACTATGTTGGATCAATTGCTTATTATCTAAAAGATGAAATTACCAGAATTGGGGAAAAATATAATTTGCAAACAGGAAGATTTATCCAAAGGCCTATTACTGGTCTTGTTGACTATCACAAAAGAAACATATTAAGTTAGCTATAGAATAGCGATCATAGATATTTCAACATTTACACTCATAGGTAATGTTTTAACAGCCATAGTCTCTCTGGCTGGTTCATTCCCTTCAATAATATATTTTCCATAAATATCATTTACTTTTTTAAATAGATTCATATCAGAGAGAAAAATTGTTGTTTTTACAACGTTACCAAAATCCATATTTGCTTCTTTTAATATATTTTTTAAGTTTATCATCACTTGATTGGTTTCATCTTCGATAGAATCATTATTCAGTTTCATCGAAACAGGATCTAGCGCTATTTGTCCTGATATGTAAAGCATACTATCTTTTAGAATTGCCTGATTATATGGTCCTATTGGAGCTGGAGATTTTTCTGTATTTATTATTTTTTTCATAATCTATAACGATCTGTCTGGTTCAGATCTTTTTTCATATTTAAGGTCACTTAAAAGTCCAGATTTTATACCAATAAAGAAGTTCCACGAAGCGCGAGGGCTAAATGGCACCCATGAGAAGTCTAATTTCCAACTATCAAGATCCCTGTCAAACCTTAATTGTGTGTATGTAAAACCTTTTTGTTTGAAATCATATCCTGATGAAATACCAACTGTCCATTTTGGTGTGAGTGAGAGATTAGATGATATCATCAATGAATTTGTTGAAAAATCTTTTTGACCTCTTGAATTAATATAAGTTAAAGAATAAGCTAGATTTAATGACCATGGCATTTTATATACGTAATTAGTCAGGTCAATCTCTTCCTGCTCTTCTTCTTCCATATTCTGCCTCGAATCAGAAAAATCTTGTGAAACACCAAACAAATCATCATTTCGGCCTCCACCAGATGTATTCTCATCGATTTGGTCTTGTGTCTGTCCTCTTTTAAATGTGTTATTGTTTAATTGATATTGTGTTGAGATATTAGCACTAGTCATCCTAAGAAGTCCTCCACCATTCTTTGAGTTAAATACATTTATACGATTATTATTTTCGTCAAGAGCATAAGGATCAAAAGTTGCTCCAGTGTTAACTGTAAATCCATTAGCTACATCAATAGCACCAGATACTCTTATTGGTGATAACTTAAACTCCTCTGCTGCTAGATTATAACTAGTTGAAATATTTAAATTTTTAAAAATATTTATCTTTCTTAACTCAGTTTCAGTAGAGTCTTTGGGCTTAACTTTTGCCTCTAATACATTCTGGATTGAAAGTCCTATGCTACTTGAATAATTTTTTCCAGGCACACCATATAAACCTCCCTGAAACCTCGTATACTCTGCGGTGTTACCTTCAGCATCTATTATATATGTATCATAGTATTCTTCAAAACTTGGGTTATTTGAATAAGTAATACTTGGGGTCATTGTATGCCTTATCGACTGAACTTTATTTTTGGGTTTAAAATTTACAATTCCATATATTTTTGTTGTTACACTTGCATTATAGTTATAGACTCCAAATCTATCAAAGCCATTTAATGTGTCTTTAATAGCACCACTTCCTTTATTAAAATCATTGAACTTTATAGTTTTACCTGTCCATGTTTCTTGATATCTCCCACCAACACTTACACTAAAATGTTTAAACATTTTAAAGTTTGTAGTAAAGGGAATATTATGCTGAACACCAGACCTAGCATTTTCAAGCATTCCTTTCTTTAACAATAAGTCATCAGAGAATATAGCTCTATTTTCAGCCTTTGAGCTGTATTGAATATTAATATTTTGGAAAAATCCTTTTTTAGATTTTCCTTTTTTTTCAAACGGATAAAATCTATTCGAATTTAGGGTGAGTGTAGGTAAAGTTAAGTTTACCTCTTGTGATTGAGTATTTTGAGACATATTAGCAGTTAATGATAACCTAATGCCTGCATCTCCCGGAAAACTTTTAGAATAAGATATAGATGAACTCAAATTATTATTTAAAAAATTAGCAGTATTAAGTTGATTAACTGATTGTCTAAAATAATCACTACTTCCAAAATTTACAGATGCACTAAAAGTAGAGTTAGGGGAGGACTTAGGGTCTTTTGTGTGTGTCCACCTAATATTGTATACTGTAGATTTACCATAGCTAGGAAGACCACGCTCACCATTTATTAAGTTTTCATATCTAACAGTGAAATTACCACTGTTCTTGTAACGTCTTCTATACTGAGAGCTTATATTTAGGCCATAACTTCCATTAGTATAGTAATCAGCTAATAATGTCAAATCAAAGAATTCAGATACAGGTAAATAATACCCTCCATTCTGAAGTGAGTACCCTCTTTCGTTACTTTCATTAATATTTGGAATAATAAATCCTGAGTCTTTTGTTTGCTGAGATGGAAAATAAGCAAATGGAAGTCCAATTGGGGTAGGGACATTTTTGACAAATAGATTAGTAAACCCTGTTATAATATTTCCTCCTGGTACTAGTTTCCCTTTTCTAATTTTAAAAAAATAATCAGCTTCCTCCGTATCATCTCCTATTAAATTACCACCTGTAGTGACTTTACCATCCTTTAAATAATAAACTGAATCATTTTGTTTTTTTGTTAAGCTAGAGAGAATGTTCATTCCATTTTCTTCAGATTTTGAGTTCCATATTAAAGCCTTTTGATTATCAAAATTATATTTTATGGAGTCAGGGTTAACGACATTTCCTCCTTGAGTGAATGTAGGGTATTGACTTAAATTTCCATTGGAATCCTTAATTCTCCCAGCATTGACAATATTTTCTTTGTAGTCCAAAATAATAAGGCCTGAAGTAAGTTCAATATCTCCATACTCAATCTTGGCGTTGTTGTAAAGAGTTATTTTATTATTCTTTTGGTCGATTATAATCGAATCTGATGCATCATATTTTACATTGTCTAGAAGAACTGATTTAGTTTCTTCTTTTTCTAATGATAAAGAGTCTTGCAACAAAGAGTCTTTAGTTACCTCATTGATTTGAGAGTTTAAGAAGTTTATCCCTGAAAAAAATAAAGCTATAATAAGGATTAAATATTTTTTTTTCAAGATTTAAAATTGAGTTATCAACAAGGTACTTAACTTATTCAAAATTAATCATAATTTTAATTATAACTATTTGAAGAATGAATTCAATTAGGCTTATAGCTTTAATATTTATTACAATTACAATTAATTACTCATTTAGCCAGAGTGATGACTTCACTGTTGTAATAGATGCCGGACATGGTGGAAAAGACCCAGGAAATACTGGAAATGGATATTTAGAAAAAAAGATTGCACTGAATATCTCGTTAAAATTGGGAAAACAATTAGAAAATCAAGGAATAAACGTAGTATATACAAGAAAAAAAGATGTTTTTGTAAATCTTGTTGAGCGAGCTAATATCGCTAATAAATCAAATGCTCAGTTATTTCTTTCGATACATTGTGATGCCCATACTTCGCAGGCTTACGGAGCTGGTACATTTGTCCTTGGACTTCATGCAAATCAAAGAAACTTTGAAGTTGCCAAAAAAGAAAATTCAGTAATTTTTTTTGAGGATGATTATATTAATAAATATGATGGATTTGATCCTAGTAATCCAGAATCAGTTATTGGACTTACATTAATGCAAGAGGAATATTTAGATCAAAGTATAACTGCCGCTTCATATATCCAAAATAGTTTTGTTACCAGGTTAAAAAGAAAAAATAGAAATGTAAAACAGGCTGGTTTTATTGTTCTTAAATATACTTACATGCCTAGTGTATTGATTGAAACGGGTTTTTTAACTAATAAAAGTGAAGGTTCATACTTAAATTCAAATGAAGGTCAAACAGAAATGGCTGATGCTATTTCAAAGGCTGTTGTAAAATATAGAGATGATTTTTATAAAAATTTATCAACTTCAAATCTTTTAGAAGATGGAAACACAGATTTTATTTATTATAGAGTTCAAATAGCTGCAAGTAATAAACTCTTAGAGTTAAAGCCATACAACTTTAAGGGGTTAAATGCCGTTGATGTTGTTAGGGAAGGAGAGATTTATAAATATCTGTATGGAAAACATAAAACTTTAGAAGAAGCAAATAAGGCTTTAAGAACTGCAAAGAATTATGGATTCAATTCATCTTTTTTAGTAACATATCAAAATAATAAGATTCAAAGACTTAATTGAGATTACATATAATAATTAACTAACTAAATTATTCTTATTTTTACATTATTAAACCTGAACTAACTTGAGACTATCTAAAGAAATCAAAGCTGCATTTTTTGTTTTATTAACTATCCTTCTATTTATCTTTGGATTTAATTTTTTAAAAGGATCATCACTTCTAGATAAACAAAAAACTATATATGCTGTCTATGACGGAGTAGATGGTCTATTAGTTGGTGCCAATGTAATGATAAATGGTCTATCTATTGGAAACGTAACTGAATTAGACTTTCTTTCTAACTCAACTAAAATTCTAGTTACTCTAAAGGTTAAAGATAAATTGAATTTTTCTTCAAAAAGTACAGCCTCAATATATGAAACTGGAGTTTTAGGTGGGCTTGCTATCTCAATAGATCCAATTTTTGAAAGAGAGTCAATAGTAAAGACTGGAGACACACTTAATTCTAGTGTAAGACCTGGATTAACAGAATTAATAAATAGGCAGATTGAGCCTCTTTCAAGACAGCTGCAGAGTACAATTACAAGTGTTGACTCAATCTTCACTGGAGCCTCTAATGTCTTAAATAGGCAGACTCAAGAACAAATTAAAGAGTCTATTAATGTTTTAACATCTGCAATCAAGGCTATAAATAACTCTTCAATTATTATTGAAAAAACTTTAACAGATAAGAATGCTCAAATTAATAATACTATAGATAATTTTGAAAAGATTAGTTCAAATCTATCAGAGGTGTCAGAGGAATTAAATTCTTTTGGATTATCTAACTTGCTTGCTAACCTTGAAGTTTCAGTTGATGGTATTAGTTCAATTGTAAATAAGTTAGAATCAGATAATTCTACAATTGGTAAGTTAATCAATGAAGATGAAGTTTACAATAACCTTAATTCATCAATAGAGAGTTTAAACTCTTTAATTATTGATATAAAATCAAATCCAAAAAAATATGTTCATTTCTCAGTTTTTGGTAGAAAGTAAATGATTAATATTCTACCCAACATAATATTTACGATTCTACTGATAACATCAGTTGGTTTTTTTATATATAATATCAAAAAATTAATTACTGTTATAAAACTTGGTAAACCAATTGATAGGACTGATAATCCAAAAAAAAGACTTTCTAATATGATTAGAATTGCCCTTGGTCAATCCAAAATGGTCACTAAACCAATTTCAGGATTTTTACATGTAATAGTTTATATTGGGTTTATTATAATTAATATTGAACTTCTTGAGATATTAATCGATGGGGTAACAGGTTCACATAGATTTTTTTCTAAATACTTTAATTCTAATTTTTACAACTTTTTAATTGCTTCTTTTGAGATTTTAGCATTACTAGTCTTAATTTCAGTTATTTTATTTTGGACCAGAAGAAATATAGTTAAAATAAAGAGATTTTTGAGTAATGAGATGAAGGGATGGCCAAAGTTTGATGCTGATAATATACTCTATTTTGAGATAGTCCTGATGTTACTGTTCCTCTCTATGAATGCAACTGATCTAATTCTTCAAGAGAGAAATTTTGAAGGCTACTATAAAGCTGGATCCTTTCCTGTTTCCTCTTTTATGGTTCCATTATTTGATTCATTTGAAACTTCTACTGTTTATCTATTTGAAAGAATTTTTTGGTGGCTACATATTATCGGAATTTTCTTTTTTCTAAACTATCTGTATTATTCTAAACATTTACACATTCTTTTAGCCTTTCCAAACACATACTATGCAAATCTTGAGAGTAAAGGAAAGTTTGGAATATTAGAGTCAGTTAAAAATGAAGTTCTATTGATGTTCTACCCTGATAAAGCATCCCAATCAAATGGAAATGTTGATAAATTTGGAGCCTCAGATGTACTTGACTTAAACTGGGTTCAATTAATGAATGCTTATTCTTGTACTGAATGTGGAAGATGTACAAGCGAGTGTCCTGCAAATCTTACCGGAAAAAAATTATCTCCAAGAAAGATTATGATGGATACAAGAGACAGACTTGAAAAGGTTTCAAAAAATATATCAGTTAATAAAGGTAAATTTGTTGATGATGGTTACAGATTATTAGACAACTACATTACTAAAGAAGAGCTGTGGGCTTGTACTTCTTGTAATGCATGTGTTGAGGCCTGCCCAATTAACATTGACCCGTTGTCAATAATTATGGATATGAGACAATACTTGATAATGGAAGAATCATCCGCTCATCCGGATTTAAATAATATGATGAATAACATTGAAAATAATGGAGCCCCATGGCCTTACAATCAACAGGATAGGGAACTATGGATCCAAGAATCCTAAAAATTAAATATGAAAAAAGAAGAAGTAGAAAATTATTTACATAAAAAAATTGAAAAAGGAGAGACAGTAAGTCCAATTTTACCAGAAGGGATTAAAAACTATTTAATAGATATTGATGGAACAATTTGTGATGATGTTCCAAATGAGGAGCCTGAAAGAATGGTTACAGCAAAGCTTTATCCTGACGCACTTGAAACTATTAATAACTGGTATGATAAAGGTCACATTATATGTTTCTTTACAGCTAGAATTGAGTCTCACAGAGAAGTTACAGAAAAGTGGTTAAAGGACAATGGTTTTAAATATCATAGTTTACTTATGGGCAAGCCTAGAGGAGGAAATTATCACTGGATTGATAATCATCTTGTAAAAGCAACAAGATATAATGGAAGATTTACAGATTTAATTGAAAAGAAAGTTACTATAGAAGTCTTTGACGACGAGGACCCAAATAAATAATAATGAAAGTACCTATTTTATCTGAATTAAAATCAAGAGGCGAGAATCCAGAATATCTATTCTGGATTGGTTGTGCTGGTAGTTTTGATGATAGATCAAAAAAGGTAACAAAAGCTTTTGTGAAAATTCTTAATAAAGCAAATATATCATATGCTATTCTTGGTAAAGAAGAATCGTGCACGGGCGATCCAGCTAAAAGATCAGGTAATGAGTTTTTATTCCAGATGAAAGCTATATCAAATATTGAGATTCTTAATTCATACGATGTAAAAAAAATAATTACAACATGCCCCCATTGTTTTAATACTATAAAAAATGAATATCCAGAACTCGGAGGAAACTATAAGGTAATTCATCATACTACTTTTATAAATGACCTTGTTAAGGATAAAAAAATTTCAATCTCTGGAGGATATTACAAAGGAAAAAAGATCACTTATCATGATCCATGTTATCTCGGCAGAGCAAATGGTATTTATGAGGCTCCTAGAGAGGTTATTGATAAATTAGATGCTGAGCTTGTTGAGATGAAAAGTTGTAAATCAAAATCCTTATGTTGTGGTGCAGGTGGTGCGCAAATGTTTAAAGAACCTGAAAAAGGAAACCAAGATATAAATATTAAAAGGTCTGAAGAGGCAATTAAAACTGATGCTAAAATTTTAGCAGTTAGTTGTCCCTTCTGCAATACAATGATGAATGACGGAATGACATCTAAACAGGAGGGTGTAGATGTAGTCGACATAGCGCAAATGATTGAAAAAGCTGAGGACTTATGATAGTTGATTTTAAAACGATGCCTGATGATTCTAGAATTTGGATATACCAATCCAACAGAGATTTTAATGAATTAGAAATAGGAGTTATAAATGATAAAACCATATCATTTCTTAATAATTGGCAGGCACATGGCAAAGACCTTGAATGTTCATATTCAATAATTGATAAAAGATTTATTATAATTGCTGTTAATGAAAGTGTCAATCCAATTGGTGGATGCTCTATTGATTTTTCTCTACAGCTAATTAGAGATATATCCAACACTATTGGAATTGACTTATTGAATAGGTTAGTAGTTAACCTTAAAATAGATAATAGAGTAGAATCATTAAATCTAAGTGATTTAAAAAATAAAATTAAAGATGGGGACTTTTCACCTGAAACTATTATATTCAACACAACTATAAATTCTAAATCTGAGCTTTTAAATAATTTTGAAATAGATATTAAATCTTCATGGCTTTCTAAATTTATATAATATGTTGAGAAACTTTTTTATAATTCTTTTTAATGTAACTTTTGTTTTTTCACAAAATTTATACGAAAATTTAGATCTTCCCGAGAAGAAGTGGGTTGATAGTGTTTACTCATCATTAACAACCGAAGAAAAAGTGTCACAACTTTTTGTTAATTGGGTTTCACCAGAACAGTCAAATTTTGAAGAAGTAAAAAAACTTGTTGTAGAAGATAAAATAGGTGGTTTAATATTTTCAATTGGTACAACAAAGTCTCATATAGATTGGCTTAATAAATTTCAGTCACTTGCAAAAACCCCTTTACTTATATCTATGGATGCTGAGTGGGGGCCATCTCAAAGACTATCAGATGTATTTGCCCATCCATGGAATATGACTCTAGGAGCAATTCAGGATAATTCTCTTGTAAGGGAAATTTCAAAAAGAATGGCAGAGCAAAATAAAGCTATAGGTGTGCATTTTAATTTTTCCCCATCTGTTGATGTCAATAATAATTCAAAAAATCCAATTATTGGAAACAGATCATTTGGTGAGGACCCTAATAATGTTTATGATAAAGCTAAGGCCTACATTCAGGGACATAAAGATGTAGGTGTCTACACTTCAATTAAGCATTTTCCTGGTCATGGAGATACTGATAAAGACTCTCATAAAACACTTCCAGTAATAAATGGTAATATGAATAGATTAAATAATGTTGAATTATTTCCATTTAAGAAACTTATTGATGATGGGCTTGCAGAATCTGTAATGTTAGCTCACCTAAGTGTTCCTGCAATTGATAAAAACTATCCTTCTTCTTTATCATCCAATACTGTTGGTAAATTATTAAGAGAGAAATATAATTTTAGTGGAATAACCGTAACTGATGCTCTAGATATGAAAGGTGTGCTTCAAGATCCTAATATAAATGTTGATTTAAGAGCTTTTGAAGTTGGTAATGATATACTTTTAATGTCTACTAGTGTCTCCTCAGGAGTTAAAGTAATTACTGACTCATATAACAAAGGAAGAATATCTGATGCTAGACTATCTAGATCTGTCAAGAAGATATTATCTCTTAAAGCAAAATCAGGTCTCAATAATTACAAAGAGATAACACCCAAAAATATTCTTGAAAAAGTAAATACACCTAAAGACTCCCTGCTATATTCAAAAGCCATGGAATCAGCAATTACTCTTGTCAAGAATAACGATGAGATTTTACCATTATCAACTAATAAAAAATACTTGCATGTATCCTTCGGTAAAAATAATAATAGTGAGTATCTAACTAATAAAATGGATTTGTATGTTGACGTTGAAAGATTTGAAAGTGATAATTACTCATCAATCTATAATAAAACTGATTATGATGCAGTTATAATATCATATCATGGTTCTAGTTCTAGTCCTTATGCTTCAAATATTATACCTGACGACATTGTTGCTAAAATAGATAATATAAGTAAGTCTAATAATGTCATCTTAAATTTATTCTTGAACCCATACAGTCTTAATTCTTTTGAATCAATTAACAATTTTGAGTCAATAATTATATCATATCAGAATAATATGATCTCACAGGAAATCTCTGCTGACCTAATGTTCGGTGTTAGATCATTTAAAGGTAAGATCCCCGTATCAAATAATTTTTTTAATGTTAATCATGGGTTAACCTTTGACAAAAAAGATATACTGGGTTTCTCTCGCCCCGTTTATGAGGGACTTGATTCAAAGAAGTTATCATTTCTTGACTCTATAGCTTTAAATAGTATAGATTCAATGATAGCTCCCGCTATTCAAATGCTTGTATCAAAAAATGGAAAAGTTATTTACAATAAAAGTTTTGGATATCACACTTATGAAAAGAAAGTCAAACTGGAAAATGATCATGTTTTTGATCTTTCATCAATAACAAAAATTATTGCCACCATGCCTTTGGTTCTTCAAGAGTATGACAAAGGTGAATTAAAATTAAATACTAAATTATCTGAACTATTTCCAAATAAAAGGCTCAAAGACAAAGGTCAAATTCCCTTAAAAGAAATGCTATCTCATTATGCTAGGCTAAGGCCATGGATTCCATTTTATGAAGAGACACTAGACAGTAAAGAAAAACCTAAATCTAGATTTTATAAATCAAATTCGAAATCTTCATTTTCTACACCAGTATCAGAAAACTTGTTTCTAAAGACAAATTATAGAGAAAAGATTTTTAAATCAATTATTAATAGCGAGCTAAGAGAGGATCTTGAATATAAATATTCTGATCTACCTTTTTATTTTTTAAAATTTTGGTTCGAGGATAAGTATAATATACCACTTAATGTTCTTGCTAATGATAGGGTATTTAAAAGACTAGGTCTAAAAAGAACAATGTTTAACCCTCATAAAAAAATAAGTCTTGACGAGATAGTACCTAGTGAAAGAGATGATTTTTTTAGATATTCTAAATTACATGGCTATGTTCATGATGAGGGCGCAGCTATGCTTGGTGGTATATCAGGTCATGCAGGCTTGTTCTCTAATTCATATGAAGTTGCGATTGTCCTACAAGCCATGATCCAGAAAGGCATGTATGATAATCTGACATTATTTTCGAACGAATCATTTGAAAAATTTAATTTTTGTTATTTCTGTGAAGATGATAATAGAAGTGGAGTAGGTTTTGATAAGCCTCAAATTGAAGGTAAGCATGCTTCAACATTTGGTGGGGTATCTAAAGAAAGCTTTGGTCATTATGGTTATACTGGCTCAATGGCATGGGCTGATCCTGAAGAAGACTTAATCTTTATCTTTCTTTCTAACAGAACTTATCCTACTAGAGAAAACACTTTGTTACAAACAAGTAATACCAGAACAAGATCACAAGAGATTGTTTATAAATCCATAATTGACTCTAAATGAAAATAGGAATTGTATGTTATCCAACTTTTGGGGGGTCAGGAGTTGTTGCTACTGAACTTGGAATTGAATTATCAAAAAGGGGTCATGAGATTCACTTTATAACGTATAGTCAACCTGTCCGTCTCGATGCTCTGTCCTCAAATTTGCATTATCATGAGGTAAATATTCCTGATTATCCTTTATTTAAATATGAGCCCTACGAGCTAGCATTATCAAGTAAGTTATATGATGTTGTCTCAAAACATAAGATAGATGTACTTCATGTTCACTATGCTATACCTCATGCATATGCAGCATATATGGCAAAAAAAATACTTAATGAAAACGGTTACAAAATTCCTATAATAACAACTCTTCATGGAACAGATATAACTCTTGTGGGAAATCATCCCTTTTATAAACCAGCTGTTACATTTAGTATCAATAAGTCTGATATAGTAACATGTGTCTCAAAAAGTTTAATGGAAGATACCAGGGAGTTTTTTGGAATTAAAAGAGATATTAAAGTAATTCCAAACTTTATAGATATTGATAAGTATGAGAGAAAACATAATATCTGTGAAGAGAACTTCATATCACAGGGTAATGAAAAGATTATAGTTCATGTAAGTAATTTCAGGCCTTTAAAAAGAATTGTTGATGTATTAAAGATCTTTGAAAAAGTAAATTTAGAAATAAGTTCAAAACTTATTATGGTAGGGGATGGCCCAGATAAGAAAAAAGCCAAAGACTATTTGAGAAAAAATAATTTAAAAAATAGAGTTATTTTTTTAGGAAAGACAAATGAGGTTGATGAGATTCTATGCTCATCAGACCTTTTTCTTCTTCCATCAGAAAAAGAAAGTTTTGGTCTTGCAGCTCTTGAGGCAATGGCCTTAAAAGTCCCAGTTATATCTACAAATACGGGAGGATTAAAAGAACTTAACATTAATGGTAACTCAGGTTTCACAAGTGACATTGGTGATATTGATTCAATGGCATCTAATGCAATTAAAATTCTCTCGGACAAATCATTAAAGAAAAAGTATAGATCTCAAGCATTTAAAAATGCTAAGAAGTATGATATAAACAAGATTATTCCTCTGTATGAGAATATCTATGATGAGGCAATAAATATTTATTAATTAGGATTGTAGATACTCTTTGCATTACTGTATATCTCTTCCTTATCAAAAGTCATTTTCTTAGTCTGGAACTTTGAATACATTTCCATTTGATCAGTGTAATGATCAGAAGATGGATCATCTGAATTACCAAAAGAAATAATGCTTTCGATCACAGGGCCATCCTCTGTAAATCTAACTAGACCTATGTACGATTCACCTGCGAATACTTTATGCTTTCCATCTTTGTATGGTCTAGAGGACATAGCTGTTATAACATCTGGGAGTCCCCAAATAGGCAATTCTTTATCACCCCTTACTAGTTTTTGAAACTCACCAAGAGTAATTTTTACTTTTCCAAAATGTTCAATTAAATAAGGTTTTATATCTGACACTGCTGATAAAATAATTTCTTTGGATACAGGCTTGTCCTCAGAGGAAAGTTTTCTAATTTGATCTGCATAGTTATAAATTAAATGATAATATAGAACCCCGTATAATCCTGCCCCAATAGAGTTGATGTCAGTCTTTCGATTCCAATTCTGAATTTCATTTACAATTTCAAATAGCTCTTGATTAGTATCTAGTTGAATTTCATCTATAAGGTTAATATCCATAAAGTTATAACTGAATTTTGATGGGAATGAATTATCATATTTGATATCCTTGAAATCATCATATGAAACCTTATCATAACTTTCAATTAATTCTATTAATCTAGTTGACCTATTATTATCGTATGTCTCGTATCCCATCCTTTCACTATAATCTTTTTCATTTGGGTTTTCGTCAGCTGATGTTGATTTAAAAGGTGAGTGGTTTGCATTGTAAATAAAACCTGATTTTGGCTGAATAACTTGTGGAAGATCTTCAATTTCATGATACTCCGTCCAAAGAGTCTCCATAGTATCTCCAGGAACTATACCTTTCCAATTATACCCCTCAGCTCTTTTTGGAATTATACCATTAGACATATAAAATATAGTATCGTATCTATCAGCATAACCAACATTAAAACCAGGAATTTGTTTCATTTTGTATGCATCATAAAATTCAGAGAAGTTTTTTGCCTTTCCCATATTCCACCATTGTTCTAATGCTTTAATATTGAAAAGTGTTGGGGTTCTAATAGAATAATATCCAGATTTATTTTTTAGTGTAGGTCCATAAATACTTTTATAATATTTGCGGTTAATCTTAATTGGAATACCTAAAATTTTTATAGTAATTTTTGCTTTATGTTTTTCAAGATCATACTCCAAATCATCAACAATGTATTTTCTTTTATTTTTCATTCTAAGTTTAAATACATCAGTTTTATCCGGATAATTAACTGTATGAGACCATCCAAGATGTTCATTTACTCCAATTAATACATTTGGAGTTCCTGGATACATGGTTCCAATAATGTTAGTGCCTTCATCACTATTTAAATGAACCTCATACCATGATGTAGGACCTTCTAATGGTTGATGAGTGTTAATTGCTAGGAATGTTTCGCCAGATTTTGTCTTACTACTATTCATGGCAATAACATTTGAACCTGTTAAATTTTGGTCTAGATACTCGTCTTGTGTGTCATTGTTCAATATTCTTCCTGCCCAATATGCTCCCTCGTTTGATATAAAAAGTTGAAGTTGGCTATACATCAACATTTTTTTGGGGGTAATGGGAAATAGTTTTTTATAAAGTACTTTATCAGGATTTGCCTTTGCATATGCATTTAACCCCTGCGCATACCCATCAACAACCTTTATGTAATCTTTTGAGATATCATCAATTTTTTCTTCTATTAAATCATTAGAGCCTATAAACTGAGATATAAAATCTGCTGGCGCACCCTTCAGACCAATATGATCTGAAAGCATAGCATTTCCCGCTAGATAAGCTTCTTGAATAGTATTAAAATCATCTTCAGCATTAACCCATGCAAGCCCATAAGCAACTTCAGCATCAGTTTGAGCGAATATATGAGGTACTCCATATTCATCTCTAACAATTTCAATACTGTTTGGATTAATTTGTGAATAACTAATTGTAGTTATAAATAATAATAATTTTAATAAACGCATTAGGATAGAATCATAGTTATAAGCCTAAAAGCTATATAGCAAGCGAATATAATTAAAATTACCTTTCTATTTTTTTCATACCATTCCATAGTCTATTTTTTTAAAATTAATGAGCTGATTGGGATAAACAATAGGAATAACCATATTTTGGTCCAAAAAGACACAATTATAGATATTAATATTAATGTAATTGTTAAAGTCCACTTTTTTTTACTTCTAATCATATATTACAAGATACAATAATTCAAAGTCTGTCATTTTTACATAAATCGACAAAAATTTGAGCTTATTTAGAATGAATTTATCTAAATCATTCACTAAAAAGATAAATTTTAATTGACTGAAATGTAACAAATTAGATGAAAAGCCCTTTTGATACTGGGATTATTACATTCATAATTTTTGTTAACTAATTGTGAACAGTTGATAATTTTTAATACTTTTTTCTTTCTTTTTAACAATTTTTTAACTTAAATTGCGCTTATAAACTAAACTTAATTAACATGAAAAAAGCTTTTTTAGTTGTATTGATGTTATCCTCTAGTCTAATCTTTGCTCAGAACTCTATCTCTGGTAGTGTTTCTGACGAGAATAATAACCCAATTCCAGGAGCTACAGTTGTAGTTGAAGGAACAAACACGGGAGTTGTTACAGACTTTGATGGTAATTATCAAGTAAATGCGTCAACTGGAGATCAGTTGACTTTCTCAAGTTTGGGATTCGGTTCTCAAACTATTACAGTTGGAAACCAAAATCAGATTAATGTTACCCTAATGTCAAGTGTTGACATTCTTGATGAGGTTGTTGTCTCAGGATATCAAACTCAACAAAGAAGGTCACTTTCTGGAGCTATCGGTACTGTTGATACAGACGAGGCTTTCAAGACACAGGTAACAAATGCTGCAGAAGCACTACAAGGTAGAGTTGCTGGTGTGCAAGTTACTTCTGGTGGAGGACCTGGGGCTGCTCCCGTAATTAGAATTCGTGGTTACTCGACTACTAATGATAACTCACCTTTATATGTTATCGATGGTATTCAAACTACTGACCCTAATGTTATGAGAGACATTAACCCTAGAGATATTGAAAACATAAGTGTACTAAAAGATGGTTCAGCAGCAATTTATGGTGCTCGAGCTTCTAACGGTGTTATTGTTGTTACTACCAAAAAAGGTACGTACAACCAAGCAAACACTCTAGAGGTAGATGCTAGCTACGGTATAAGTACTGTGACTAGAGTGCCTGATATGTTAAATGTTCAGCAACATGCTGATATGACATGGCAGAGTATTCTTAACGATGGAAACACTCCATCTCACCCACAATACGGTACTGGTGCTACTCCTTCTGTTCCTATCTTTTTAAATGTACCTATTCCAAGTGGTCCTGAATACGAAGGTGCTGGTGCTAAAGTTGCACCAAATGGAACTGACTGGTTCGATGAAATATTTGACCCAGCTGAAGTTACTAATGTATCTGTTTCTGCCTCTGGTGGATCAGAACAAGGTAGATATCATATGTCAGCAAACTATTTGAAACAAGAAGGTGTTATTATTCACACTGGTTATGAAAGAGCCTCTACAAGATTAAACTCTGAGTTTAAAATTGGAGACAAATTAACTGTTGCTGAAAACTTAAATATAACATATGATAAAGAAGGTACCACTAGTGGTAACCCTATTCAAAATGCTGCATTTTCTTCTCCATTAGTTCCTGTTAGAGATACAAACGGAAATTTTGCTGGTACATATTCTAACTCTGCGAGAGTAGGTATTGCTAACAACCCGGTTGCAGATCTTTACAGAGGTAGAAATGATTACAATAAAAATTTAAGAGTTATTGGTGATATTTCAGTGAAATGGCAAATTACTCCTGAATTAGTATTTAAAACATCTGCTGGTATAACAATGAGAGACCTTAATGGTAGATCCTTTACTGCTTTAAACCCTGAACATGGTGAAGCTATTTCTAACAACACTTTATCTGAACAAACTTTTAGACAAGATTCTTGGGTTGTTACGAATTTCTTAAACTATAAGAACTCATTTGGAGATCATAATTTAGATCTATTAGTTGGTACAGAGCAAACAAAGAATAACTTCAAAGGATTTGGAGCCTTAAGAACTAACTATCTTTTCGAAGATCCTAGTTTTTACTTATTGAGTAATGGTTCTGGTGTTCCTGTCATTTCAGGTGCTAGTGCTAACTCTAACTCTATCAGTTCTTTATTAGCTACAGCTAACTGGTCATATCGTAATATTGGTGCTACTGCAACAATTAGAAAAGATGATACTTCAAGATTTGCTAAAGCAACTTCTGATGCGGTTTTCCCTTCAGCGAGTATGTTCTGGCTACTGAGTAGTGAAGATTGGTTTGATAGTTCAGTATTTGATACTCTAAAAATTAGAGCTTCTTATGGTGAATTAGGTAACCAAGAAATTGGAATCTCTAATGCAGATAT
>CENU01059626.1_pt1 | contig 22434 bp, 20 predicted proteins | sample 361331 | NCBI WGS metagenome assembly CENU01 (sample SAMEA2619766, study PRJEB7988) | marine metagenome | isolation source: saline water (ENVO:00002010), including | reverse complement strand
CCCTTTCACGGCGGCAACAGGGGTTCGAATCCCCTTGGGGACGCCACTTTCTCAAGTGGCTTGGACAGGTATGGCAACTCATTCAGGTGAGCAGACTCTAGACAGTCTCTTCCTGGCTAGTCTTAGGCCTTAGGACCAGAGTAAAGTGGTTTACTAACTTGTCTTCTAGTCTGCAGGGGAGGTTTAGGCCTCCCGAAAAACCTCAGGCGCTAGACGACCCCATAGGCCAGCATGGCGTCAGCCACTTTCTTGAAGCCCGCGATGTTCGCTCCTTTGACATAGTCAACTGCGCTCTCGCCTGATGAAGCGCCATACTCCACACAGCTGGAGTGGATGCGTTTCATAATACCCCCCAGTAGAGACTCCAGTTCGTCTTCACTCCAGGAAAGCCTCGCTGAATTCTGACTCATTTCGAGACCCGACACTGCGACACCCCCTGCGTTGGCAGCTTTGCCCGGTGCGAAAAGAATGCCCGCTTCTTTAAACGCCTCTACGCCATGCAGGTCTGTTGGCATATTTGCGCCTTCACTCACCGCAAGGCAGCCATTTTTGACAAGCGTCTTGGCATCATCTCCATTGATTTCGTTCTGCGTGGCGCAAGGTGCGGCCAGATCACAAGGGATACCCCAAGGGCGTTCTCCCGCGTGATAACTGGCCCCTTTGAATTCATCGACAAACTCTGCGATGCGTCCGCGTCGATTGGTTTTCAGATCCTTCACCCAATCGATTTTCTCAAGCGTGAGACCTTCTGGATCATGAATGAATCCATCGGAGTCAGAGAACGTCACCGGCTTGCCGCCTAGCTGGACCAGCTTTTCTGCGGCGTGGGTCGCCACGTTACCGGACCCGGAGATAACACAGGTTTTCCCCTCTACCGAATCCCCTATGTGCTCCAGCATGTTCTGCATGAAGAGGATCGCGCCATAGCCGGTCGCTTCGGTCCGAATCAGGCTGCCGCCGTATTCGAGCCCTTTGCCGGTCAGCACGCCAGTGAACCGATTGGTGATGCGCTTGTATTGCCCGAACATATAACCGATTTCCCGCGCACCCACTCCAATATCGCCCGCGGGGACATCAATATCGTCTCCAACATGACGAAAAAGTTCTGTCATGAAAGACTGGCAAAACCGCATGACCTCGTGCTCAGATTTTCCGCGAGGATTGAAGTTCGACCCACCTTTTCCTCCGCCCATCGGAAGACCAGTCAGGCTGTTCTTGAATGTCTGCTCGAATGCCAGAAACTTAAGCACTCCTTCGGTGACAGTAGGATGGAACCTGATCCCTCCCTTATAGGGTCCGATTGAGTTGTTGTTCTGGACACGCCAACCACGCTGTACCCGGATATTGTTTTCATCGTCTTCCCAGCAGACACGAAAACTGACAACTCGATCAGGTTCTGCGATACGACGCAGGATCTGGTACTCGTGGTATTCCGTCTTATCCTGAATGAAGGGGAAAATGTCCTGAGCTACTTCTTGCACAGCCTGCACAAACTCCGGCTGACCGGGATTGCGTGTCTTTACTCCCTCTAGAAACTTCTCGATATCGGGGTGGTCGGCCCTCGCCATAATATCCTCCTGAACTTTCGGCTTGTAGTTATTTTTTTAACCCTCTATGGGTTAAGCATAGAGCGAAAGCCGATTTTCTTGTGGAAATGCCGCAGGCTATCACAAACCCTTCGATCAGAATCGGGCTGAATATTACGAGATTAAGGGGATTTTTGACCCTTTAATCCCAACCGAGAGAATCCAGCCAGGTACTGATTTCCTCGGTGAGTTGGTCGCTTCTGTCCGTAAAGTAGTGATCTGCCCCGGCAGAGACAATCTGCTGGGAGAGGGGATTCCCTCCTTTATTCATCAGATCCAGTCGTTCAGCTGCCATGCGATGAACTGCCGGAAAATCTTCCTCTCCATAAAGGTCGAGAACCGGCATGGCTACGGAAGCGAAAGGAAAAAGATGGCGCATCGGTTGTTTGTAGTCTGTGGCGCCCATGCCGATCCCGACGAAGGCATCGATGCCGGAGTCACCATTTTGCTCCATCCAGAGCATCGCCATATGTGCCCCGCAACTGTGAGCCAGCAAAACAACCGGTGAGATGTCCTGGTCGCTAAGGTGCGCGATGGCAGCGTCGATTCGGGGCAAGGCCTCCGGCAACACCGGCAGGTAGTCGAAATACTTGGCCGATTTCTCAAGTACCGGCATCTGCAAGGAAAGCGTATGCCACCCCGCTTCCGAAAGCCCTACGCGCAGGGGTCCGATATTCTCGGGCCAATCGGCGTGAAATCCCCGGCCATGCAGCAGGATGATGCCCCCCCGGGTAGAGTCGGCCTGTGATTCCATCTCGACGGCTGCAAAAGTCCCGCCGTCGGGCAAAAGGGAGATCACGTCCCCGTCAAAGAGGTTGGCTTCCATCTCCTCAGTAAGGCGATCTTCCCGCTCTTGGTTGGCGCTTTCGGCCGGTGAGATCGGCACAAGACAGAGTGTCATCAGCAAAAAGGCCCAAAATGACATGAAGGTCTGAGGTGGGGCCTGCGTTTGCAGTGTTTTCATGTTCCGGTCACTCCAAAAGGTCATTATCATTAAAGACGAGGCCCAATCCCCAAAACTGGAAATCAGGCCGTGGGCTCACGCTGTGAGTCACCCATCAATGATAATGCCTGCTAGAACAGTCTGAGACCGTTGTGGATACTATTTTCGTATGACCAAATCAGAGGAACTTTCCCAGATTGCCCTAAAAGCCGGCGAAATCCTGCGTGGGCGGGGCTGGCGCCTCGCGACTGTTGAATCTTGCACCGGCGGTTGGATTTGCCAGGTCGTGACGTCTCTCGCTGGAAGTTCGGATTGGTTTGAGTGCGGCCTGGTAACTTATAGCAACACATCCAAAGCAACCCTTGTGGGCGTTCCGGGTTCGGTTATCTCCAGTTACGGGGCTGTGAGTGGGGAGGTGGCAGAGGCGATGGTTTCTGGAGCGCTGGAGAGAACAGACGCCAGTGTTGCGGTGTCTGTGACCGGCATCGCCGGACCAGGCGGGGGCAGCGAGGAAAAACCGGTTGGCACGGTCTATATGGCCTGGCAGTTCCCCGGTGGCGTGGCCGCCAGTGAGCGCTTTCATTTCCATGGCGATCGTGAGGAGGTTCGCCGCCAGAGCGTCACTACAGCCCTTTTAGAACTTGCCCGACGGGCCGAGGCAATCCCCGGCTGATTTTGTGAAGCAGGTCTCTGGGTTCAACATTTGGATTATGAAATAATGACCCCTGATTCTCGGAAGTACTCGGCGCCAGACGCGCATAATCGCCACGACACAAGCAACAGAACATAAACAGTAATCTCGAATTTAAGTACGCAATCGGAGCAACACATGGATGACAACAGGCAGAAGGCCTTAGACGCAGCGCTTGGGCAGATCGAACGACAGTTTGGTAAAGGCTCGGTGATGCGCCTGGGGGATGCTCAAGCCGGCCAAAGCATTGACAGTGTCTCGACGGGTTCACTGGGATTGGACATCGCCTTGGGAATCGGCGGATTGCCCCGCGGCCGTGTTGTTGAAATCTATGGCCCGGAATCCTCCGGCAAGACAACGCTGACGCTTTCCGTGATTGCCGAAGCGCAAAAAGTTGGAGGGACTTGTGCCTTTATCGATGCCGAGCACGCGCTTGATCCCGCTTATGCCGAGCGCCTTGGCGTGCGGGTCGATGATCTTTTGGTCTCTCAACCGGACACCGGAGAGCAGGCGCTTGAAATCGCGGATATGCTGGTGCGCTCAGCGGCGGTTGACGTCATCGTTGTCGACTCGGTCGCCGCATTGACGCCAAAAGCTGAAATTGAAGGCGAAATGGGCGATATCCATGTTGGTCTGCAGGCCCGACTCATGTCGCAGGCGCTTCGCAAACTGACTGCCAACATCAAGCGCTCGAACACGATGGTGATCTTCATTAACCAGATCCGAATGAAGATCGGTGTGATGTTTGGTAATCCTGAGACTACAACGGGCGGTAATGCCCTCAAGTTCTACTCTTCGGTTCGTCTCGATATCCGGAGAATCGGTGCCGTAAAGAAGGGCGATGAGATTCTCGGGAACCAGACCCGCGTCAAGGTCGTCAAGAACAAGGTGGCGCCACCATTTCAAAAGTGTGAATTCGACATCCTCTACAACGAAGGTATCTCAAAGGAAGGAGAGTTGATCGATATGGGGGTCGAGCACAAGATCGTCGAGAAGTCAGGAGCCTGGTACTCCTATAACGGCGAGCGGATCGGTCAGGGCAGGGATAACGTCCGTGAGTTCCTAAGAGAGCACGCGGATACGGCAGGTGAGATCGAAAATGTGGTGCGACAGAAAATGGGCCTCAACAATCTCGGACAACCGGAGTCTGCTGGGGAAGTTTCTGAGCCTGAGCCTGAGTCCGAAGCCGAAGCCTAGACCCTGGATTAGGGCGGGGTCAGGACAAGGTTGGGGCAGGTTACGCAAAAGAAGTCCAGATCGCAGACTGCCTTATGAACGAGCCCGATGCGGATCTTTATAACGAGATTCGTGACAAGGCGCTGAAATTGCTCACGCGGCGCGAGCACAGCCGCAGAGAGTTGCAGCAGAAGCTCCTCCAGCGTGGTTTTGAGAATCCTCTCGTGGATCGGGTGCTGGATGAGCTTTGCGCGCGCAACCAGCTTTCTGATGTACGTTACGCCGAAGCGCTTGTCTCCCATCGGTTAAAGACCGGCTACGGTCCGGACTACATTCGCCAGGAGCTGCGCCAGCGCAGCGTCGATCCGCTAATCATTGATGAGGCGCTTGCCGGAGCAGAGTGGTCCTGGCCTGAAGTCGCTGCTGCCAGGCATGCGGCCCATTTCCCCAATCCCGTTATCCAGGACTACAAGGACTGGGCTCGACGCGCTTCTTATCTACAGAGAAGAGGATTTGATATAGAAACCATTCGTCAGGTGCTCGGCGAATGGCAAAGTCCCGGTTAAAATCACGGTTTTCCTCGGCATTTGCCTTGGCGGACGGCGGTGTTTACCGCCGCATAAACTGGATAGATATGAAAACTCGGGAGATCCGAAAGCAGTTCCTTGATTACTTCGCTGCAAACGGGCACGAAATCGTGTCCAGCAGTCCGTTAGTGCCCCATAACGATCCCACGCTGCTCTTTACCAACGCCGGTATGGTGCAGTTCAAGGATGTTTTTCTCGGGCAGGACAAAAGAGCCTATAACCGTGCGGTGACCGCGCAACGCTGTGTTCGTGCCGGCGGCAAGCATAACGATCTCGACAACGTGGGCTACACGGCCCGGCATCATACCTTTTTTGAGATGTTGGGCAATTTCAGCTTTGGCGACTATTTCAAGCGCGAGGCTATTGAGCACGCCTGGACATTGCTGACCGAAGGATATGGTCTGCCAGCTGAAAAACTCTGGGTCACGGTATTTGATGAGGACGACGAGGCTGCAGATATCTGGCTAGGCGACATGGGGGTTCCTGCCGAGCGTTTCGCACGCATTGGTGCGAGCGATAATTTCTGGGCCATGGGCGACACCGGTCCGTGTGGTCCCTGCAGCGAGATTTTCTACGATCACGGCCCTGAGGTGGCAGGAGGCCCGCCAGGGACTCCGGAAGCCGATGGTGACCGCTATGTAGAAATCTGGAATCTGGTGTTCATGCAGTTCAATCGTGATGCCGACGGCAACGATACCCCGCTGCCCAAACCTTCAGTGGATACCGGGATGGGGCTTGAGCGCCTCGCCGCCGTGCTGCAGGGCGTGCACAGCAATTACGATACAGATCTTTTTGTTGCCCTGATCAAGGCCGCGGGCGAAGCAACCGGTTGCGACGATCTCAACAGCACGTCCCTGAGGGTCATAGCGGATCACATTAGATCAAGCGCGTTCTTAATTACGGACGGCGTCGTCCCCTCTAACGAAGGTCGGGGGTATGTGCTTCGCCGCATCATCCGCCGTGCGATTCGCCACGGTTATCAGGCCGGCGCATCGGGGCCTTTCATGCATAAACTGGTTGCCCCTCTGGTTGAGGAGATGGGCGAAGCCTGTCCTGAACTTGTTGAGGCCCAGCAGCGCGTTGAGGAGGCATTGGCCATTGAAGGCGAACGCTTCGCCCAGACCCTGGGGCAGGGCATGCGCATTCTTGAGCAGGAACTCACTGAATTGTCGGGGACGGTGATTCCAGGCGATCTGACTTTTCGGCTTTACGACACGTTTGGCTTTCCCGCGGATCTCACGGCGGACTATGCCCGGGAGCGGGGACTGACCGTGGATATGGAAGGATTCGAGGAAGCCATGACAGGTCAGCGCGACCGTGCCCGTGCAGCCAGTCAGTTCCGGATGGAAGGGGTTGCCAAAGTCAGCATTGAAGAGCGAACAGACTTCTCTGGCTATGAACATCTTGATGGCAATGCAACGGTGTTGTCGCTCGTTGCCGAAGACACCGAGACGGAGAGCATCAGCGAAGGCGCCGAGGCATTGGTGATTCTCGACACCACACCCTTTTATGCAGAGAGTGGCGGACAGGTGGGAGACAAGGGTTTTCTGATCTGGCCCGGCGGCCGCTTTGAGGTCTCGGATGTGCATTTTCTGGCACACAAGGTCATTGCCCATACGGGCAAGGTGGTTTCCGGTTCGCTGGCAAAAGACACTCAAGTGAATGCTGAAGTGAATGCACAAAGCCGAAGTGCTACCGCGGCCAATCACTCTGCGACGCATTTGCTGCACGCTGTGCTTCAGGAGGTACTGGGCGCTCATGTTCAGCAGAGAGGCTCGTTGGTAAACAACGAAAGATTGCGATTTGATTTCTCGCATGGCGATGCGATGTCCGGCGCTGAGATCAACGAAGTCGAGCGTCTCGTGAATCAGCAGGTCCGGGCGAATAATGATGTCGGCACACGTCTCATGAAACTAGAAGACGCGCGAGCGCAGGGTGCTGCCGCGCTCTTCGGAGAAAGGTACGAGGAAGATGTGCGGGTTGTATCGATGGGAGAGTTCTCCCTCGAGCTTTGCGGGGGCACGCATGTGCGGCGCACCGGTGATATCGGCAGTTTCCGGATTATTTCAGAGGGCGGTATTGCGGCGGGCGTGCGCCGCGTTGAGGCCTTGACCGGCGAAGCCGCCTACGTGCATGGGGTCAATGAAAGCGAGACGCTCAACCGGCTGGCCGCAGTCTTGAAAACCGGTCGCTCTGATCTTGAAGAACGTGCCACCAGCCTCTCGACACGGGTTCGAGAGCTCGAGCGCAAGGTCGAGCACTTGCAGGGCCAATTGGCTGCAGGCGGCATGGGCGATGATCCTGCAAGCGAGATTCAGGAAGTTAACGGGATACGCGTGCTCGTTAAGCGCTATGACGACGTAGATATCAAAGGGCTTCGGGTAATGATGGATCGACTGAAAGATCGACTGGGCTCGGCGGTGGTGGTCTTGGGAGGAGTGCAAAACGGTAAGGCGACCCTCCTGGTGGGCGTCAGCAAGGATCTCACCGATTGCTGTCATGCAGGCAAACTCGTCGCAGACCTGGCCGTTAAAGTGGGCGGCAAGGGCGGGGGCCGTCCGGACTCTGCTCAAGGCGGGGGCGCAAAAATTGATGGTCTCGACGGCGCGCTCGCTGATGTGCCGCACTGGCTAGGTTCCCTTTAGAGCGCTTTAAGTTTTTCAGAACTTTACCTGTCTCCCCAAAAAGGGTTTAATGCGCGCCCCGGTTGTGAGTCTTGCAAAGAATATGTTTATAGCAGTCGAAAAATATGGCGGTACCTCCGTGGGCTCCGTTGAGAGAATCGACGCGGTAGCAGATCTCGTGAGCGCAAGCCATCAAAAGGGCGAGCGCCTCGTTGTGGTTGTCTCGGCGATGGCGGGAGAAACCAACCGACTGTTGGGGCTGGCAGAGGAGATTGATCCCGATGCGCAGGCCCGGGAGATGGACGTGCTGGTATCGACCGGGGAGCAGGTCACGATTGCGCTGCTGTCGATGGCACTTAACAAGCGGGGTATCGAAGCCCGCTCCTACACCGGGGGTCAGGTCCAGATCCTAACGGACAACGTTCATGGCAAAGCCAGGATCCTCGATATTAATGCCGCCCGTGTTCGTGAGGACCTCGAGAATAACCGCGTAGTTGTGGTCGCGGGATTCCAGGGTGTCGACGAAGAGGGAAACATCACTACCCTGGGGCGCGGCGGTTCTGACACCACTGCCGTGGCTATGGCAGCCGCTCTCGAGGCTGATGAATGCCGTATCTTTACAGATGTCGACGGGGTCTATACGACCGATCCCCGCATTGTCCCCGAGGCGAGACGACTCGATCAGATCACAGTCGAAGAGATGCTGGAGCTCGCCAGTCAGGGGGCGAAAGTCCTGCAGACACGTTCAGTCGAGTTTGCCGGGAAATACCGCGTGCCGCTTCGAGTGTTGTCTTCGTTTGAGGATGGTCCGGGCACATTGATTACTCATGAGGTAAGTGATATGGAACAGCCTTTAATCGCCGGAATCGCCTACAACCGCGATGAGGCAAAGGTCACCATCCGGGGCGTACCCGATCAGCCTGGAATCGCTTCGCGGATCTTTGGGCCGATCTCAGCGGCGCATCTCAACATTGATATGATCATTCAGAACGTAGCTCAGGACGGTACAACCGATCTGACGTTTACTGTTAATCGCAATGAATACGCTCAGGCAATGAAGCTGCTGAATGAGATTGCGCAGGAGTTGAATGCACGCGATGTCGTGGGTGATGACACACTCGCCAAGATCGCTATTGTAGGCGTTGGAATGCGCTCTCATTCAGGGGTCGCGGCGAAGATGTTCGATACGCTGGCGGCAGAGGGCATCAATATTGAGCTCATCTCGACCTCAGAGATCAAGATCTCTGTTGGCGTCAACGACAAGTATCTCGAGCTCGCCGTGCGGGCCCTGCATAAAGCCTTTGAACTGGAAGGCGATGTAACCGAGGAAACGTTAACCGAGGCGCAAGAAACCTGATACTCAGGCGTTCGGGCAGGATGGTGGTGGTATTGTAGAATTCGGAGACGGAGGATGCAGGGATGCTGATATTGACTCGCCGGGTTGGCGAAACGCTGAAGATTGGCGATGATATTGAAGTGACCGTGTTAGGGTTACGAGGCGGCCAGGTGAGAATGGGGATCAATGCCCCAAAGGATGTCGCCGTGCATCGGGAGGAGATTCTGGACCGTGATGCACAGCATCGTCAGGATGGAAGGAATTCTGCTGACGCCAGAATTTCTGGCAGCGAAGATTAGAAAACCTGATCTGAAGTAGCAACTCAAGGAGAGGTGGCCGAGCGGCTGAAGGCGCTCCCCTGCTAAGGGAGTATGGGGTTAATAGCTCCATCGAGGGTTCGAATCCCTCCCTCTCCGCCATTTATCCATAATAAAAATAAAGACCCGCATGTTAGAATCGCGGGCCTTCCAACAGTATGCGCCCGTAGCTCAGTTGGATAGAGTGCATGGCTACGAACCATGAGGTCGGGAGTTCGAATCTCTCCGGGCGCGCCATATTCATAGTATCTTGGCGCGTTCTTGGAATGGGGCGCCCCAAATGAACTCGACTATCACAAACTCGTAGTCGCTTCTTTTCTGAAATGACTGACCGTTGTCAAAACAATCGCAGTGTATTCGTGCGAGAAACAAGTCAGGAGCAAGGCTCAGGCCCCGATCCAAATGTAGTAGCAGTTATCCTGGCTGCCGGTAGATCGTTAAGGATGGGGCCGAAAAACAAGCTCTTCGAGAAGCTTGGCGCAAAATCAATACTTCACCACGTGGTTGCCGCCCTCCAGGAAAGTCAGATCAGTAGCGTCATTGTTGTCTTGGGCCATGAGTCCGAAAGAATCAAAAATGACCTAGCACGCGAAGACGTTACCTATGTCATGAATCTAGACTATGAGCAAGGAATTGGTACATCAATCAGCGCGGGAATAAGGTCTGTGGATAAATCTGCGAAAGGCGCTGTGATTATGCTCGGAGATATGCCTCTGATATCTGCCAAGACAATTGATAAATTGGTGCATGACTTTAATAGGAATCCACGGGCCGAAATTGTGGTCCCCACTTACGAAGACCAACCCGGTAACCCAGTTCTTTGGTCGAATAGATTTTTTCCTCAACTGTCTTCGTTGAGCGGCGATCGGGGCGGAAGACTCCTGATCAAGGAAAATTCCGATGCGGTTTGGTTCTGCCCGGTTGAAAGCAAATCAGTTCATATAGATGTCGATACCTCGCATGATCTGGAAAGACTCAGAACGACCGATGGATTTCGATCTTGAATAACAGTGACCTCGAAGTTTTAGAACATGTGGAGAACTGGTTGGCCAACGGCCATCAGGTTGAATGGGTCACACTTGTACGTTGTTGGGGTTCTGCGCCACGTCCTGTGGGTTCGATGGCGGCGATTCGAGGCGATGGCGCAATTATTGGTTCCGTCTCGGGGGGTTGCATCGAAAAAGAGTTAACAGAAGTACATAAGAAAGAGTCCAAGGTAGGAGTAATTCAACGCCACATAAGCTCTGAGGATGCGATTCGTTTCGGCCTGCCCTGTGGCGGCGCTCTGGAGTTGGTGTTTGAAAAACAAATTGATAAAGATCAGATTGATGAATTGATCTCTGCTTTGCGTAATCGAAAGCAGGTCTGCAGAAGTCTTGAGCTGTCGTCTGGAACGACGTCGCTCACGTTAGCTGTTAAAGGGCAGGAGTTTGAATTCGATGGCAGAACAATGAAAAAAGTATTTGGGCCGGCATGGCGTTTATTGCTTATCGGAGCGGGAGAGCTATCTAGATATGTAGCAGAGATCGGTCTAGCCCTTGACTACGATGTCCTGGTCTGCGAGCCACGGGAGCATTTTGCAAAAACGTGGACAGTAAAAGGTGCTGATGTTGTCAGCATGCTCCCGGATGACGCTGTCAAGATGCTGGCCCGGGACCCAACCAGCGCCGTATTGGCATTAACCCATGACCCGAATCTGGATGATCTAGCACTAGTGGAGGCGTTAAACCATGACCCATTTTACGTGGGAGCGCTGGGCTCGAGACAGAACCACCGTCGAAGATGTGACCGCCTGACTGGAGTATTTGGTGTAGCCGAGAATCAGCTAGCTAAACTGCATGGGCCTATCGGACTTGATATCGGGAGCAAAACTCCCGCTGAAATCGCGGTTTCAATCATGGCTCAGATAACTTCGATACGACGCTTAAGTAAAAGCAACTAGGTAATCGTCTCGCGGCTAGGCGGGTCAAGGCGCCTGGAGACAGGCGAAAAACGGCAACATGAAAATGTTTTGTGTAGCCAATACCAAAATGAGCCTGGAACGGACCCGCGGATTGCGAGTTTTCCAAGTCCGAATTTAGCCAGAACGATAAATAACGCTGTCGCGACAACAGGAAAGGGCGAAAGAAAATGAAAGAGAAAGTAATCGCCATCTCTCCTGAGTTAAGTTTCCGGATTCAAAAAAAACAGGCCCCCGAAGGAGCCTGTTTTGTGAACAGCAGTCTTTGTTGGCTTAGGGCAGCCAGGTACGCCATACGGATTCGTTGGCTTGCATCCACTCATCCACAACTTCGTCCACATCCCGCTTCTTAACGTCTATTTCGTAGATCATTCCGGCCTGCTGAGCGTTCGTCAGGCGATGCGTTTCGAGCAGTGCGACGACTTCCGGGTGTGCCTCCACAGAAGCAGGGCTTCCGAATTTGAAGGTGATGTCCCGCGGCCAGTTGGTCGCAGGCCATTTTGCTTCATCGTACGGAGGCAGTTCCACCTCGACAAGATCCAGGGCCGCAAAGATCCAGTGTGGCGCCCATGCATAGGCTATGAAAGGCTCACCGCGTTTGTATTTGGCCTCCATCTCAGCCCAGTGAGCCGTCTCGGAGCCCATATTCTGTGCGTGAAAATCTACCCCGAGGCCATCCATGCGTTCCTGGTCTTCGCAGAGCCAGGCAACTTCGGGACACGCGATGAGGTTGCCTCGATCACCAGACTCGAGACTTTTGAAGTGTTGTTTGTACTGATTCAGATCCTGTACGGTCTTCAGATTGGGCGCCACCGCTTCGATTCCACGCGTGGAGTCTCCCTCCACCACATAGCGGGGTGTGAAATAACCACTGGCACCGATAATGCCTGTATCGGCAATGCGAACCAGCGAGCCGTCGCCGCCATATTCTGTGAGGTACTCGGATTTGATCGGGTTGTATGACGGCCAGGTCTCGCAGTAGAAGTCGATATCGCCAGCGCGAATCGCTTCCCAAACGCCAGGCCCGCCCGGCATGGATACTGTTTTGACCTTGTAATCCATGTGGTTCTCCAACACCCACTGAATGGTCCGACAGGTCACGACAGCGCCGGTCCAGTCAAGATCAGGGAGTACCAGGCGTTTGCCTGCCTGCACTGTTGAGCCGGCACCAAGGCCAACGCTCATGATGACTGCGGCAAGAGCCGCTTTGAAAGTGAACTTCACTTTGTTGTCCTCCTCGTAGTTTGAGATATCTCAATGCCATATTGGCATACCCATAGATTTACCACAATCTGGCGATTCCTTGGCATCCCCGACGAATTGATCTTTTCACGGCACGAAAGCGCGGTTTCACGCGTCGTTTTGGTTGCTCCGAGTCCTGGGAATCCTAGGTCTGATTGGTGGATTTTGACTGCTAGGACAGACCCATTGCCTCTCGCTGTGTTTTTGTCCACGCCTGGGATATCCGGTCGAGGATGATGGCGAGCAGCACGATCCCGATACCGGCCTGCAAAGACATTCCGATACTGGCGGTACTCATTCCGGTAAAGACTTCAAGCCCGAGACCCTTGCCGCCGATAAGCGGGGTGATGACCTCCATGGCAAGGGCCATCATGATGCCCTGATTCACGCCAATCATAATGGCGGGGATCGCCATCGGAATCTTCACTTTCATCAGAGTCTGGAAGATCGATGCACCAAATGAATCAGAGACCTCGTCGATTTCATCCGGCAGTTCGCGAATACCGAGAGTCGTGCATCGAATCAATGGGGGAATGGCATAGATCACGGTTGCGATCACGGCCGGAATCTGCCCCCCGCCGAAAAGCATAATGACCGGGACCAGATAGACAAAAACCGGCATCGTCTGCATGGTATCCAGTATGGGTTTCAGGATTCTGTCCGCAGTTTTACTGTAGGCCGCCAGGATACCAAGCGGCACACCAACGATGAAACAGATCAGCACAGACACGGTGACTGTCGACAGGGTAATCATGCTGAAAGCCCACAAATCGGTCGCGCCGATAAACAAAAATCCGATAAAGGTAATCACCGCTAGCGCGCGCCCACTTACAAGGTAAGCGATAGCCACAAAGAAGAGACTCGTGTACCACCAGGGCAATCCTTTAAGGAAAGCGTTAAGAGGATTGATCAATCCGAAGTACAGTCCCTTTTTGATACCTGTGGTGATTGCATAGAAGGTTTCATTTGTGACGAGCACATCCATGAACTGGTTGACAGGAGTGCGAAAGCGGTATTCCAAGGCCTTTGGAAAGTTGCCAAAAATATCGACGTAGGCATCCAGCAGCGCCATGAACCAGATCAAAACAAGACTGGCGATAACAAACGAATGCCGCAGCAGGAAATCCTGGAGCCTGGAGCTCCAGTCTGCATCGTAAGTCCGGATAAGAGCGCAAGGAATAAAAGCAACCGCGCGGGTGACGCCACGGCCCACATGACCGATTTGACGCCAGACCAAGTCGATACTGAGCTCGAGGTATCGAATGAGCTTGAAAGATTCGAGCGACTGCGGAAAAAGTCGGAAGATCTGGGTTCGCCCCTGATCGGTGCGTTGCTGCTCCTGACCCATCGCGTGAGTCACCCGGTCGAGCAGGATCGCCATCAAAACGATAGCGAGACCCCCTTCAAGGGCTTTACCGACGTTCAGGCGCTGCATCCCCCGCAGCACGATATCGCCAAGGCCTGGGGCTCCGATAAATGTGGCCAGCACGACCAACGCCAGCGCCATCATCACTGTTTGATTGATGCCTAATTTTATGGCCGGAATGGCAAGGGGAATTTTGACCTTTATCAGGGATTGACGGGTTGTGGCGCCAAAGGAAGTCGCCGCTTCATCAATGCCTGCGGGAACCTGTCGAATGCCAAGATTGGTCAGGCGTACGATAGGCGGGAGTGCGTAGATGACGGTCGCAAGAATGGCCCCAGGCGCGCCGATGCCAAACAGAAAAAAGGCAGGAATGAGGTAGATGTAGGCCGGCAGCGTCTGCATCGTATCGAGGATCGGCTTGAGAACTGTCTCGAGCCGGTTGCTTTGAGAAGCGCCAATACCAAGCCCAATGCCAACAACCGCGCTGAAGGCAATGGAGATACACATCAGACTAAGGGTCTCCATGGCCTCGTCCCACATATCCAGTACAAGCCATGAGCCAACAGCGGCGACGGCAAAGAGCCCGAGGCGAAGACCTCCGTAGGCGAGCGCAGGCAAGACCAGCACCACCAGCACAATCTGCCACTGCGTAAAGATCAGAAGATCGACGATGTACTCATAGAACCACGTGACGCCAGCGCCGAGCGCCCGGGTAGTCGGTTGTACAAAGGGTCGCATCCATCGGTCGAATTCATTGACTTTATCGGCAAAAGGAAAGGCGCTGATCCAGGACTCAGGAAAGACGGTCTCACCACCCTGGGCCTTCCAGATCAGAATTGATACGACGAGAACGACCGCTCCGGTCAACCAATGCCGGTACTCAGACCATAAACTGTCCGTCGATGTTCTGCCTGAAATGGCTTTAGAACCCTGCATCAAATTTGCTTGGACGCGATCAATCCACTAGCATATCTCTAAAGAAAACCGGCTTCAATCAGCGAAAAGTCATTTTTCGGGCCGGCAGTATTTGCCATTAATGGCTTCAAGAGAAGATTGAATGTCGGAACCTCCAAAAATTGTCTGCAATAAGGTCTGGAAGATATTCGGAGCCTATCCCGAGCAGACTCTGAAAGAACTGGATCGCTCATTGTCCCGTGCTGAGGTTCAGTCGCAAACAGGACATGTCATTGCCGTCAAGGATGTCTCCTTCGAAGTAAACACCGGCGAGACCTTCGTTGTGATGGGGCTTTCCGGGAGCGGGAAGTCCACACTGGTGCGCTGTATCTCACGTTTGATCGAGCCGACTGCCGGTTCAATGGTGATTGATGGTGAGGACATCATGTCCTTTGATGCGGCCCAGTTGACCGAGCTGCGCCGTTTTCGGATGAGTATGGTCTTCCAGCACTTTGGACTCTTTCCTCACCGCAAAGTCATCGACAATATCTCCTTCGGTCTCGAGATACGGGGCATGGACAAAAAGGTCCGCAAGAAAAAAGCACTCGAGGTTCTGGAGAAGGTCGGTCTCGACGGTTGGGCGGATCATTTTCCTCGGGAACTGTCAGGCGGAATGCAGCAGCGTGTAGGGCTAGCGCGAGCGATGGCGGTGGATCCAGAGATTCTGATCTTTGACGAACCGTTTAGCGCCCTCGATCCTTTAATTAGGCGTGAGATGCAGGATGAGTTGATCAGTATCCAGGCAGAAATGCATAAAACCATGATCTTCATTACGCACGATTTTCTTGAAGCCATCAAGATGGGAGACCGCATTGCGATCATGAAGGACGGCGCTGTTGTGCAGATTGGGACGCCCGAAGAGATCGTGACCAACCCGGTCGACGATTACGTTCGCGAATTTACGGAGGATGTGCCCCGCTATAAAGTAGTCAGTGTGGGTAAAGTCATGCAGACCGTCTCAGACGCTGCGAGTATTAACGGTGCGCGTAAAGTAAACCACAACGAAAAGATTGACTCCCTGATCGAGCTTGTGACGAATAGTGATGGACCACTTGCTGTGGTCGATGACGACAATCAGATTGTGGGCGAAGTCACTCAGAAGATGATCTTGCGGGCAATGAGCAGCAGGGCATAGCCGAAAGCTGCCCTGCGACAACAAGATTTACAAAAACCATCAATAGGGGCGAACCGCGTCTTGGCGGCCCAAGCCGATGTTGAGCGCTATGCCATCTCACATCGGGTTGGTAGGTAATTTAGATAACGCGAACGGCGAGCCCTTGAGAGAAGAGCATAGTGTCACGAAAGATCGATACGCTGATCGTCGGCGCGGGTCAGGCCGGCATTGCAACCAGTCGGCACTTAACAGAGCTTGAAGTGCCGCATGTCGTGCTGGAGCGTGACCGTATTGCAGAGCGCTGGCGGTCGCAGCGCTGGGATTCACTGGTGGCAAATGGGCCGGCGTGGCATGATCGCTTTCCGGAGCTGGAGTTTCCCGGGATCGGAACAGACGACTTTGCAACGAAGTCGCAAACGGTCGACTATTTCATTGAATATGCGAACCGCTATAACGCGCCCATCGAAGAGGGCGTTGCGGTCTCCGGGGTGGTGCGCAACAGTAAATGTTCGGGCTTTTGCGTAGAGACCAGCGAGGGAATTCTTGAAGCACAGCGGGTGGTTGTTGCAACGGGACCGTTTCAGAATCCCGCGATTCCACCTATTGCAAAGTCATACGACGACATCATTCAGATCCACTCCTCGGAGTACAAAAATCCGCAACAGCTGCCTGAGGGAAATGTCCTAGTGGTCGGGGCAGGCTCGTCCGGTGTCCAGATCTCAGATGAGCTGCAACGCGCCGGCAGACAGGTCTACCTCTCGGTAGGGCCACATGATCGCCCGCCCCGGAGTTATCGGGGCAGAGACTTTGTATGGTGGCTTGGCGTGCTAGGGCTTTGGGATCTTGAAACGGTCGAGCCGGGTAAAGAACACGTCACGATCTCGGTGACTGGGTCTTATGGGGGCTTTACCATCGATTTTCGGGAACTGGCGGAACGCGGGATCACGCTTTTGGGTCAGACGCAGGCGTTTGAGGGGAAGACGATTCGTTTTCAGGATGACCTGGGCCAAAATATTCGGGCCGGTGATGCGAGTTATTTGTCGTTGCTGGATGCGGCGGATGCCTATGTGGACCGTAACGGCATTGATCTGCCTCTTGAGCCAAAAGCCCGTGAAATGCCGCCTGATCCCTCTTGCATGAAGCACCCGATACGCGAAGTGGATATGAACGAGAAATGTATTCGCACCGTGATTTGGGCGACAGGTTTCTCAAGCGACTACAGTTGGCTAAAGGTTGATGCACTGGATGAGGCAGCTAAACCCCGGCATCAGCGCGGCGTATCATCTGAGCCTGGCGTCTATTTTGTCGGGCTGCCTTGGCTTTCGCGCAGAGGATCATCTTTCATTTGGGGTGTCTGGCATGATGCCAAGCACATCGCGGGCCATATCGCGACCCGTCGTCAATACGAAGCGTACCGTTCCAGCAGCGAGGACTAAGTCTGAGAAAGAGCGGTGGGCAGCATGGCGGGACTCGCGGTGACACTGCATTAATGGGTACATTGCCCCAAAAACCCGCGTCAGGGGTTGAGGAATAGGCTCTGAAACGCTTTTGAATTCCTAATCAAGAATGCCTCTGCCAGCAGGCAAAATGATAAAGCCATAAAGGAATGACTCATGAACTTTGAGGATTATGCAGACCAGGATGCGGTGGGGCTCGCCCGCCTAATCAGAACCAAGGCAGTTTCTGCGAAGGAAGTGACCGAGGCGGCCATTGAGTCGGCAGAGCGGCTTAACCCCCAACTGAATGCTCTGGTGATGACCAACTTTGATAATGCTCGTGAGCAGGTCAAAAAAGACCTGCCCGACTCCCCTGTTTCGGGTGCGCCGTTCTATCTGAAAGATGTCAATCAGTTCACTGCAGATATGCCGACCACTTTTTCCAGCAGGTTCTTTGAAGGAGCGCTCCCCAGAGCGGATAGTGAATTGGTGTCGCGATGGCGTAATGCCGGGTTGGTGATCCTTGGAAAAACCAACACCCCGGAGTTTGCTGAGGATTTTGTCTGTGAGCCGACGTTTCGTGGTGTGACACGCAATCCGTGGAATCCCGAGGTGACGACCGGAGGCAGTTCCGGGGGCGCCGGAGCGGCAGTGGCCTCCGGAATGGTGCCGCTGGCACACGGAACGGATTTGGGTGGATCGATACGGATTCCTGCTGCCTGCTGTGGGGTTTTTGGACTCAAGCCTACAACCGGCCTGAATCCCATGGGCCCGTACTTTATGGAGTTCTCGAACGGGTTTAATTCGGATCATGTGCTGACCCGTTCAGTGCAGGACAGTGCAGCAGCGCTTGACCAATCTGCGGGACCCATGCCCGGCAGTCGTTACCAGATCCGACCCGAAGTGAGTTCGTACCTCTCCGCTCTCGAGGAGAAATTGCCCCAGCTGCGCATCGGCGTCTCGAAATCGACGCCATATGGGGAGGCTGTGGGAAAGAACCAGGCGGCGTCAGTGGACAAGGTGAGCCGCCTCCTCGCCGACATGGGGCACCAGGTGGATGAATACACCTATCCCTCTGATTTGGGGCTGGGGAGCTGGATGGAAGATCTCTGGATGGTGGACGTGGTTTACGAGATTGAAAACCGCATCAAGGAAGTCGGCCGTGAGCCGTTACATGAGGAATTGGAGGCTCTGACCCATTATGTTCGGGAGCGGGTGGCCTCGCTGGGCGCCATGGACCTCTACCGCGCCCGCCAGGGGGCACATGAAGCGTCCATGCAGTTGATTCAGTCGATGATTGACTATGATCTTGTCCTGACCCCGACGCTTGCCAGCGATCCGATCCCGGTGGGTTACATGGACAGTCGTACAGAGAATTTCGATATAAAAACCTGGGGAGAAAGAGGCCATGCGTTTGCCCCCTTTGCCTATATCTGTAACGTCAGTGGCCAGCCTGCCGCGTCTGTGCCTGTGCCGCTTAATGAGGGGGAGCACCCCTGTGCGGTTCAGTTGGCCGGCCACTCTGGCAAGGACCATCTGATTCTCCAGATCTCGGCCCAGTTGGAACAGGAGCTGCGTTGGGATCGTTACCGCCCCCCGATCTGGGCCGGTAATCTCTAAGCTACCTGGCTTGAAAGAGTGCAGGGCGCCCGATCAGGTGACTTCGTAGACGTGGATGCGGTGGGTGATCTCGGGTTCGCCGTGCGGCATGCTGTAAAAACTCTCAGTCGAGAATACGTTGCGCCACAGACCAGCCTGGGCAAGCGCTGTTACTGCCTCAGGGTACTCTGGCTCTTGCGCCGGATTGTCCCGCATGCTGAAGATAATTGGGGCGCCAGGCCTGGCGATCCGGATCAACTCCTCAAAACTCTTTGGAGGCGCATGATGCGGGGTGATTGTGCCGGTTGAGATGATCGCAGCGAATTTGTCATCTGGAAAGTCAAGCTTTTCGCCGAGTGTCATCTGCCGCAGTTCCCGGTAGAGATTTTTTGCTCGAGCCACCTCCAGCATGCCTTCAGACAGGTCAATGCCTGTAAACGGGCCATAACCCAGCATCGCGAGCGGTTCTGCCTGGATACCGCCGCCGCATCCGGCATCCAGTATCGGTGCGGTGTTGGCCGGGATAAAACGTGTCGCGACCGCGGCTATGACGGCCGGTATCCGGTATCGCATGGCGCACGGGTCGATTTCGTATTGTTTCGCCCAATCGTCGTAGGCGGCTTGCTGCTCTTGCAGCGTCTCGGCCCGATACGATCAGGCGACACCCGTTTCTTCCATTGTTCCTCCCAAAAAAAATTAATTCAGATCTCTAACAACTAATTCAGGCATCACATCGAGCCGTTGTTTTAAAGGCCTGTCGGCAGCTCGGAGAGATTTGCGGTTGCAATGTGAGTCAACTCATCGGGTTTTGCAAGCCATTGGGCCAGCATTCCCATCTGGTCGAGCCCCCAGAAGCGTTCTGTACCGACTACAAAAGTCGGGACACCGTAAACGCCTGCCTCAATAGCACGTTCGGTGTTGCTCCGTAGTTGATTTTTTGTCTCTGGCGCCTGTAGGGAGGCTTTCAGATCGTCAATCTCGAGCCTGCGCGCGATCTCCTCAATACCCGCTTCCGAATGGGCCGGCGGACTCTCGGTCCAGATGTAGCTGTAAATATTGTCGATCACCTCGGAAGAGCTTCCCAACGAGATGCAAAGACGCAGATAGGGCAGGGGGTTGAACGGATGCGCTTGTGGCAACCGGAAGGGTATGCCCAGGTCCTCCGCCAGCCATTGGCAATGCCGATAGGTATCTATTCGCTTTGGCCCAATCTCGGCCGGCCCCTTATGTTCCCAGTGCTTCAGCAGGCCCGCGAAAAGGATAGGCACCATTTCATAATCCAGCGATGGAGGCAACTCGTTGAGGCGCTTGAACTGCAAGTACGCATAAGGTGAGACAAAGTCGAAATACCACTGGGCTTGGGCAGGCATATCTGAATCCGCGTAGTGTCAAAATCGGTCAACCAGCAGTAGATTAACGCGTGTCTTGAGCAAAATGCACCCTGGGAGAGGCCTCTTGAAGCGTCACTATGTTTTCGCGATCACCGCGCCGGTGTTCTGGAGCCTCGCGGGCGTCGTGGTCAAGTCCCTTGAGCAGGCAACGGAATGGCAGATCAATTTCTATCGGTGCCTGTCACTCACCCTCTTTGTGGCGGCTGTGACCTTGATCCGTTATCGACGCTCCACCCTTGCGGTGTTGCGAATGGGCGGGCTGAAGACGATTATTTCTGGTGCATTGTTGAGCGGCGCCATGTTGTGCAACGTCGTTGCGCTGAAGTACACAACCGTTGCTGTAGCGGTGTTTGTGATGGCCGCGGCGCCGATTCTGGCGGCGTTGTTGGGTCGCTTGTTTCTAGGGGAAGAGGTGCGTGCACGAGTCTGGGTCAGTATTGTGTTGGCTATCCTTGGTATAGGCATCATGGTTGGTGGACGACTGCAGATTGGAGACACCCTGGGCGTGGCGGTGGCAATTCTGGGAATCGTATTTTTTGGCATCTATGCCGTCAGTCTTCGGGTCGGCAAAAACGTCGACATGACTCCGGCAGTGTTCTTTGGCGGAGCAATCGGAACCGCGGTCAGTTTCTCGGTCAGTGTCGGGACGGGTGTCGGTCTCGTTATCCCATGGATCGAGGCGATGTGGTGTACGCTGCTCGGCGTTGTTCAACTTGGACTGGGTAGCGTGCTGTTCGCGCTGGCTGCACAAGGAGTGCCCGCCGTTCAGCTAACCCTTTTTGCTTTGGGTGAGCCGTTGCTGGCGCCGCTGTGGGTCTGGCTGATGCTTGATGATCTGCCTACGATGACAACACTGATAGGCGGAGCCGTTTTATTCGCTGCGTTGGCACTTCAGGTATCGGCCAGCCGAAAGTGAAGCGCCGCTAGCGCGAGGTCTGGTGGCGCCATAACCGCAGGAAGCAGGCGGCAGCAATCCCCGAGGCGCCAAAAATCATACACATCACCAAAATCTGGTATCGCGCTGCGATCAGCGGAGAAACGCCGGAGAGCACCTGTCCTGTCATCATGCCGGGCAGAGACACCAGTCCGACCGCCATAAGGCTGTTCACTTGTGGGATCATTGTTGCCTGCATGCCGAGATGCCGTGCCTCATTCGGGTTGCGGCCGTTGTCGATTTCAGCCTGGTAACGTTCTGCGGCAATACTGACTGCGTTCATGGCGTTGGCAAAAATCATCCCGGCGAGGGGAATCAGAAATTCCGGCGCATACCAGGGATCGAAATCGAGAACGAACTGGGTGGCCAGTATCAAAACAGGGAGCCCGCCGGCGGTAATTGAGGCCAGGGATATCCAGTACAGTTCCCGGCTGGAAGAGGCGAGTGGCCGCAGCGCAATCCAGCTGGAGACCGCGATCATGACGAACAGCACGGCGGAGACCACCAGTGGAGAGTCGGATTCGAATAAAAATACGAGCACATAGCCAACGGCCAAAAGCTGCCCGACCATCCGGGCAAGCCCATAAAGGGTATCCCGATAGTTCAACGACCAACGGCATTGGATCACGATCACTGCCGCGACGGGAATAAAAATCAGAGCGAGTTGAGAGAGGGGAATCTGGCCAATTGGCATGGGGCATTCCAGTATTGGCGCGTCAGAATGTCCTTGGTTTCAAAGATCCATCTGTTTTACAGAACGACGCACCCCGGCCGGGGGCCGTGACTATACTTTCTTTTTGGGGATGGTTCTAAGGTTCAGATCAACAATCAGGGCGGCGCAATACTGAGTCACTTCGCGCTTGGTGCCTTGACGATAGCCGGTGACGGAAGAAACCGAGTTGGCAACTACATAGCGATAGCAGGTGCCGTTCGAACCGCCACTCGGCAGTTCTGCTTTTTCAATCTTGACGACGTCGTAGCAGAGGTGGGGGAATTCTTCGTAGTTGAGAACCGGATCAGCTTTTTTCATGAGAGTCCTGTACTAGGCGTTGTGTCTCTACGGCTGGGGTGGCGCAGGAGGGTTTATGCCAAACGCGCGGATCAAGTGAGAGCCACGTTTTCCACCGCAACAGAAAATTATAGCATGAATTTAGGCACTTACGGACTTTGCGCGCCGC
>CENU01007176.1_pt1 | contig 22556 bp, 22 predicted proteins | sample 361331 | NCBI WGS metagenome assembly CENU01 (sample SAMEA2619766, study PRJEB7988) | marine metagenome | isolation source: saline water (ENVO:00002010), including | reverse complement strand
TAAATTATTACAACTAATATGAACATAGTTCATTTTGTTATGAGTGATACTTTTGCTGGAATTGAGCAGCATGTAGACGAGCTTTTATCAAATAATCTTTTAAATAATCCTATTCTTATATGTAATGAGTCCATTGCGCTTAACTTTAATCAGAATATTGAAATTTTCAAAATTAAAAATTATGGAAGAAGATCTCTAATAGGTAAATATCAAATAAAAAAATTATTAAAAAGAATTAAACCGGATATTGTTCATACTCATGGAGCTAAAACAACTGCAATAATATCAAGAATTAATAAAAATGATTTTAAACATGTAGCAACAGTTCACGGAGTGAAAAAAAACACAAAAATATTTGAAAAGCCAGACTTTATAATTGGTGTAAGTGATACAGTAATAAGAGGAATTAATAACAAATCTTTGGTTATTTCAAATTGGTGGCATCCAAATTTATATAAATTTAAAGATAAAAATAATAAATATGCTCTGGCGATAGGAAGATTAGAGCAGGTAAAGGGTTTTGACTTGCTGATTACAGCATGGAAAAAGATTAATAAAGAACTTTTAATAGTTGGATCAGGTAAGGAAAAAAATAAACTTTTATCTCTTATAAAAAATAACAACCTTACAAAGAAAATTAAAATCATTGATAATGTAAATAAAGATGAGCTCTATGAAATATATCGAGATGCTGCACTACTGATCATATCATCAAGATATGAAGGAGGTCCTAGAGTTGCTTTAGAGGCTCTTCACCTGGAAATACCTGTGATTTCAACAAATGTTGGGCATATGGACGAAATTCTTCCAAAAGAGCTTCTTGCAAAAAAAGATGATCAACAGTCATTAAAAGATCTTCTAGAGAAATATGTTGATAATATAAATATTCTAAATCAAGATGCTGTTTTTGAGTTTGTAACAGATGAATACTCAATAACAAAAAAAATTAATGAAATTAAAAAGATTTATAAATCTTTATCTACAAGTTGACAATATAAATGAATTGTTTCATCAATCATTCTATTTAAAGTAAAAATATTTTCTTTTGGTAAAGAGTAATTAATATTAGACATTTGAATTACTTTTTCTTTTAAAGAGTTAATATCGCCTAATTTAACAAGGCCATCAGGAAAAAGTTCTTCTAGAATTTCTTTAGTACCTCCATGATCCCAGCCAATAAATTTTGATCCACAACTTATAGCCTCAATCGTAGTTCTTCCAAATGGTTCTGGTTGAATTGATAAATTAAAAGTGATGTCAGATATTTTATAAACATTATTAATATCATTCCTTGATCCAGTGAAAGTAATATTATCATTTATACCCATATCAGAAATTTTCTCTTTAAGTGATTTTAGGTACCTTATTTTAGCTTTTGATGTTGGACCTACAATTAGCCCATGAAAAATATTTCCATCTAGTTTTGAAATCAGGTCAATAAAATTATCGACACCTTTCCATTTTGAAATTCTTGTTGGCAAAGTAAGAACAATCTTATTCTTTGTTTGAGGAAATTCTTTATACCATTTATTCAACCAAGCTGAATCAGCATCATTTTTTATAAAATAATCCATATCACAGCCTCGTGGAATAACTGTAATTTTTTTCTCAGGAATCTTATAGGTTTTTAAAATATAGTCTCTTACAGTTTTTGAAATTGCAATTGTATGATCAACTTTTGACATAACTTGACTGTATAGAGGTTTGCTGTAAAGACCATGAAAAGTTGAAACTAAAATTGGTTTTTTTGATAATTTTTTAAAAGCAAAGAAATTTATCCATGCTGGCATTCTCGATCTGACATGAACAATATCAGGTTTCTCTGATTCATATATTTTTCTTAACTTACTTGATAAAAAAAAGGATAGAAAACTTTTTTTATGTATTGGCAGACTAATATGTTTTCCACCATCTTTAATAATATCGTTTTTATATAAACCACCGTTAGAAATTACAATAGATTTATGACCTTTTTCTGTTAAAGCTTTTGATAAATCTTTGGTGCCCCTTTCAACACCTCCAATATTCAACTCAGGTACTAGTTGAATAACTTTAAGTTTATTCATAACGTAAAGAGACAGCTGGATCAAGACTTGCTGCTCTTTTTGCCGGCCATATTCCAAAAAATAATCCTACCAACGCTGAAAAAGTTATTGAACCAATGACTGCAGAAAAAGGCATATAAAATATCCAATCGTTGAGATAAGTGAATAAAAACAATAATGAAGTTGCTATTATTATTCCTATTAAACCGCCAAGAACACATAATAATACCGCTTCAATAATAAACTGCATCATAATTGATCTTTGAGAAGCGCCAAGAGCTTTTCTTAAACCTATTTCTCGAGTCCTTTCTGTTACAGAAACTAACATGATGTTCATTACTCCTATACCACCTACAATAAGACTGATGCCGGCTATTCCAGCTATCAAAGCAGTAAAAATACCTGTTGCTTGTCTTCTGAGGTCAGAATATTGACTCCAATCATTAATTCTAAAATCATTATCTTCACCAGGGCCAATGTCATGTTTTTGTCTTAAAATTTCTTCAATTGTCATCATTACGTAATCTACATTTGTATCATTTGATATCCCAACATTTATCCAGCCCAGCCTATCTGTTCCAAAAATCCTCTGAGATGCAGTTAGAAGTGGAACATATAAATCATCATCAGGATTCTGCCAACCAGTTGAACCTTCCTCCTTTAATATACCAATTACCTTATAAGAAGTTCCACCAACCAAAATGTCATTATTTAATAATTGCTTTGAGGACGTTTTTAATTCACTAGCTACTTTTGAGCCTAATACAATGACTCTTTTTCTTCCTAAATTTTCTTTTTCTGTAAATATTCTACCCTGACCTATATCAAAACCTCTTACTTTAAAATTTATAGGTAAATAACCATTAATCTCACCACTAATGTTCGCATTATCATATTTTACTTGTCTGTTTCCTGACATTGCTGGCGCAATCATCCAACCATGTTCTTTATTTTTTGATAATGCCTCAGCATCTTTTATCACTAAAGGATTAAATCCAGACGAAACTCCACCTCTTTTTCTTTGGCTTGGAAAAATTGATAAAGTTCTTGGTCCCAAATCATCAATACTTGCTTCGAGAGCTTTTTCAGCACTTGAACCTATTCCTATTACAGTGATTACTGCTGCAGTTCCAATGATTATTGCTAAAGCGGTCAAAAATGATCTTACACCATTTGTTTTAATTGACGATACAGCAGATTTTATAGACTCTTCAACTAACATTATCCAAAACTAAAAGTTCCACTTACTCTTTCTTTAAACCGCTGTTGATAATCAAAAAGGCTTTTACTTGGAAGTATGTATATAGTATCTCCATCAGTTAAGCCTTCAATAATTTCAACATTATATAAATCAGATACTCCTACTTTAACCCATGATAAATATGGGCCATCTTTAGAATCTTTAATTACTATAAATTTGTTAAAGTTTTCACCGTCGACCTTTTCAATTAAAAACTTTTCTATATCAACTTTATCAATATTTAAAATTGCGGCAGCAGTATAAATATCCTTCCTAGTTCTCAAAGACATTGTTGGAATGCTTAAAGAGACATCCTTCTTCAAAATCTGTATTTCAACATCGGTATTCATTCCAATTAGTAATAAATTCTCCTCATTATTAATATCAATTAAAACTGGGAAGGTTGTCACGTTTTGTTGAACATATGCCTTTGGTTCGATTTTAGAGACTGTTCCAATAAACTCTTTATCTCTATAAGCTGCAACTTTAATAGATACTTTTTGGCCTAATGCAACTTTTCCAACATCTATCTCATCAACTAATGCTCTTACTCTAACCTTAGATAAGTCTGCCATAGTCATCAATATGCTTCCCTCTCCAAATGCTGACGTTGGAGAAGAAATAACTTGACCAACCTCAACAGGTCTAGATATTACAGTTCCGTTAATTGGAGATTTTACAATTGTGTCATCTAATGAAATTTTTGCATTTTCATAAGAAACTTCATTTCTAACTAAAGTAGATTTAGCTTGAGCAAAATTTTCTTTAATATCCTCAAAGTCTTTGTCAGAAATGCTTGAGTTCTTATGAAGTTCTATTCCTCTTTCATACTGGGATTCTGCATTAATTAATCTAACCTTAGCTGCTTCTAAATCAGACATTGTTTGTTCAACAATATTATTAGCTGTTCTTTGATCAATTTGCGCCAACATAAAACCTTTGTTAACAAAATCGCCAACTTCTGCACCTAAGAATAAAACTTCTCCAGATGCTTTAGATTTTATTTCCACAGATGAAATAGCTTCTATTACACCAGAGGCTTCAATAGAAACCTCTAAAACCTGAGATGTAGTTTTTTCTGTTTTATAAAACTGTGTATCACTAGATTCACCACTGCCACACCCATAAAGTATAAAAAAGCTTAGTAAAATAAAATTATAATTATTCATTTTCATTAGTTTGTGTCGGATTCTATCAGACCATCCATAATAGTAATAATTCTATTAGACTGTCTTGCAATATCATTCTCATGAGTTATCAAAATTATCGTTTGACCAAGCTCATTTAGATCTTTAAAGATTTTCATCACATCTTGTCCAGTTTTTGAATCTAAATTTCCTGTTGGCTCATCTGCAAATAAAATACTCGGTTTGTTTACCAATGCTCTAGCTATTGCAACTCTTTGTTGTTGTCCTCCAGATAATTCTGCAGGTGTATGATTAGATCTACTAGATAAACCAACAAGATCAATTACTTTTTCTGTCTTTTTTTTTGCAACATTTTTATCCAAACCAGCATACTTTAAAGGTAGCATTACATTTTCAAAAGCAGTATTTCTTGGAAGTAAATGAAAAGATTGAAATACAAAGCCTATTTCTTTATTTCTTATTTTAGCTAATTCATCATCACTTAATTGACTTACAGACTTATCATTAAGATAGTAATCACCATCTGTGGGAGAATCTAAACATCCTATTATATTCATTAAAGTAGACTTTCCAGAGCCAGATGGCCCCATAATTGAAATGAATTCTCCCTTGTTGACATCAAGATTTATACCTTTGAGAGCTTGAACAGCTTGAGATCCTGCTTGATACACCTTGATTAGATTTTTAGTGTGAATCATTTGATTATGAATTTTTTACAATTTCATCTATGTAAGAAATCCAACCCTCAGCTGCTGTCTTAGTATCCTCTTCTTCTTTAGCGATATTAAAAAAGCTTAATGACTTTTGTAGATTACCTAGCTCATACTGAGTAATTCCTAAAAGTAATTCAATTCTCCCTGGTGTTTTGTCCCAACCCATTTGTAAAGCCTTGTTGAAGAATTTATTAGCTAAATTCCAATTTTCATCTTCAAATCCAAATCGTGCGATTTTAAAAGCTACATCTGGATCCGGTTCAAGACCTAGAGATTTCTCAAGATAAATTATTCCATTTTTCCTATCTCTAGCAATAAAAAATGAATCAGCTATTAATTCTAAATTTTCTTTATTCTCATCAAGTTTTTGTTTATTTAAGCCATCTATAAGAACCTTTACAGCTTTTTGTGGCAAGCCTTTATACAAGTAATATCTAGCTAGATCTTGATACTCTTTATTTTCTTCAAGCAATTGATTGTCAAAGGCTAGCTCAAGACCTGCTAAAGACTCACTATCCTTCGCTTGTGTGTAATAAAGACCGCTAACTTGTTTCCAATATTCTTTTTTATCCGGATTAATATAAACGAGAATTTGACCAACATCTATTGCATCATTTATTTTATTTAACTTAACCGCAAGAGCAAGTTCATATTTTAACCAATCCTCTTTGTATTTAAGAGAATTATCGTTTGCTGCTGATATATAGTTATAAGCTTCCTCGAAATTTTCTAAATAGTAATATGCAATTCCTAACAAAATCATGTTTTGAGGTGAGAATTCTTGGCCTCTTTGTTCTGCGATATTTTTATAAGTTAAAAGTGTTTCTATTACTTTATCAAAATCTTTTATTTGAAAATAACATTGAGCAAGGTTAGCTCTTACCTGTAGATTTGTAATTAATGGAATTTTTCTAAATCTTAAGGAAGCCTCATATGAATCTATAGCTTTTTGATAATCACCAATAGTTGCATACAAATTTCCCCAAAGTTGATTGATTAGTGATCGTTCATAACTCTGTTCATTCAAGAAATATCTTTTTGATATTATAGATAGCTCTTTTTCGGCGTTTTCATAATCGCCCTCACTTAGAAAATCATTTACTCTTTTAAGGTACCCATATGTGAATTGACTGATTGAGTCTTCAGAGGCTGATGCTGCAAACGACAGCATTGTTATTAAAATATATGTAGATAATTTTTTAAACATTACACACAAACTCCACTAATAATTCACCTATTTGATCAACTGCTACTCCATCAATTGTTTTTGGTTTAAACTGCCAACGCCTAACTGCTCTTGCTGCCTCAGAATTAAAAACACTAGGTGGTTTAGCTTGCTTAATTACAATGTTGTCAACTTTACCTAAAGCATTAACATTTAGCAACATTAAGACTGACCCATTTATTCCAGACATTGCAGCCTCCCTTGGACATCTTGGTGCCACTTTTACAATAGGTATCAATTGACTAGTTCCTGAAGTAAGACCATCCAGTGAACCTAAAAAAGCGCCAGAGAAGTCTGTTGGTAATGAAAAATCTGGTACATCGAAATCAAAGCTATTCATTGGAGGTGGTTTAGAATCATCCAGTTCAAGTTTTGGTTGAGGAGGTCTTTTTGGTTGAGGGGGTTTTTCAGGTAATACTCTTGATCTCTCCTGCAAATTATCATTCTGTTTGATCCTTATAAATTCTACTAAATTAGGATTTCTATTTTTGTCTACAGCGTCTCCAGATCTTGTTATTAGCTGTTGAATTATTAAAAAAACGATAAAGGTTGCCAAAAATGGCACTAAAATAGTTATAAATTTTCTATAATCACGAATCATTTTTTGCAGCAATTGAAATATTTTGAACTCCTGCTAATCTAATCTGATCCATCGCCTCTACAAGTAAGCCAGATCTAGACTCTTTATCAGCCTGAATAATTACAGAGCCCTCTGGATACTCAATTTTTAATCTTTCTATGTTTGCTCTTACCGCTTTAAGATCTACTCGTCTTTTATCAATCCATATTTCATTTGTGGCTGTTATTGCAACAAGAATGTTCCCTCTTTCATCTCTTTCAGCAGTTTCAGCATTAGGCCTATTAATATCAACTCCTGTCTCTTTAACAAATGAAGTCGTCACAATAAAAAAGATCAACATGATGAAAACAATATCCATCATTGGTGTAAGATCCAAACTATTCTCTTCGCTCTTTACTCTATTTTTTCTTCTCAATGTGAGTATCCTTTTTCTTTAAAAAGCATGTTTGCTTCGTCTATGTATTTTGTAATTCTATAAGTTAAATCTTGTCTAAAATATAAACCAAAAAGACTAATAACCATACTTGCCATTGTTGGAATTGTTGCTTTTGCAACACCCGAAGACATTGCTCTTGGATTACCTGTTCCTAAGAACGACAAAACTTCAAAAACTTCAATCATTCCATAGACAGTACCTAGTAGCCCTATTAAAGGACACATGCCAATTAATCCATCTAAAATTTTAATATTTGAGTTTGAAACTCTTTTGAGTTCAGCGATGTAAGTTGACTCAACTGTTTTTAAAGACACTTGTGATGGAGGATTGTCATTAATGAAATTATTAAGATTTTTATCTAACCAAAATTTTTTGTCATAAATTAAAAAGAAATATTTATTAATTAGCACAAAAAAAATTAAGAAGGTTAATAAAAATAACAAATATAATACAGGGCCACCTCTTGTAAATAATTCATCTAATATCATTTAACTTCTCGATAAAATATACGACGCTTTTTCTTCTAAAAATTGAACAATTGAAGATGATTTCTCGGCTAAATAAGTATAAAAACCAAGCAATGGTGCAGCAACTATAAGACCGAGCATTGTTGTTACTAAAGCTTGAGATATGCCTCCAGCCATTTGTTTTGGATCCCCGGTTCCAAATAAAGTAATTGCCTGAAAAGTTTCTATCATACCAATAACAGTTCCAAGCAATCCAAGTAAAGGTGCTACAGCAGCAAAAAATTTAATCCAATTATTGCCCCAATCAACCTTAGACGAGTAATTGATTATCAATTCATCCATTAAATTTTCTTTTGATTCAGAAGATAATTCTTTTGAGGTAACTGAATTCATTTTGAAGATTATTGATTCTTCACTATCTTCATCAGTAATTTCTTTTGAATATATAGATAACAAATATAATTTATAAGAAGCAAACGCCACTCCAAATAAACCGATTAAAACGATTATAAAACCTATAGACTTTCCTTGAGCAATTCTTTCAAACCAACCTGGTTTATCAAGATAAAGTGATAACAAAAATCCTCTTGTTGGATCAATTGAAACTGTTCTGTAATCAGATGCTCTAGCATGCCTTCTTAAGGTTCTTGTGATATTTGATTCAGGTTGATTGGCCAATAATTGAAATGAATTCAATGATTGTTCAGGTTCAAGAAAACTATTTTTATGAACTGCGTTAAATAAACCATATCGTGTGACTATTCCTGATATATTTTCTCCATTTGGTAAAGTAATAAAAGATTCGAATGATCTTATTTCGCTTCCTGCTACCATTTGATCAAAATAGCTCAACCATAATGATTCAAAATCTTCTAGATTATGGATTTTCTTAGACCCAACATTTCTTAAAATATCTGGTCTATCTTTGAATTCATAAAAACTTACATCATTTTCTGAACTAGCTAATAATTCACCAGCAAACTGTCTTGTAACACCAAATAACTCACCTAAAACTCCAACTTTTATCTGAAGACTATCTTCAAGTTCAGCTAATGTTTTTTCATTCGCTTCAAATGTTTCTTCCAGTCTTTTATTTCGTCTTTGTTCTGCAGCAAGTTGATTTTTAGCATCTTGAAGCAATTTTTCTCTTTCGTTTACTAATTTAATAAATTTATCTAGTCTGATTTTATCTTCAGATACATAGATATCTCTATTCTCTTTAACAATTTCTAAGAGTGTTTTAATTTTATTGTCTCTTATTTCTTCTATAGGTATCTCTTCTTTTTCTTGCGCAAATAATGATGATGAAACTAATAAAGCTAATAAATAAATTCTCATGTTATTCCTCATCATCACTAATTGGTTTCAAAGGCAAATTGATAAAATTAGGAGGTGCTTGTCTATTAGAAATATTGAGAGCATCTTTGATTGGTTGATCTAAATCATTGCCAAGATGTTTCCATGATTCTAACTTTTGATCCCAGTATCCAGTATCGGCTCCATCAGGTGTTCTATAAAATAGTCCTAATCTACCAAGTCTGAAAAAATCTACAGCGAGTTCCTGATCGTCTATCAATAAATAGCCAGGATAATTTTCAATTGTTTTACCAAATTCTGATTCCTGTTGATAAGCTTCAAAAACATTTCTAAACTTTTCTGCAGTTGTTACATCAGATCTAAGCATAAGTTCGTCCAAGTCATTTACTTTTTTTATTCTTTCATTAAATAAGAAAGGAAGATCGAGCTCCACAAATTTTCTCAATGAATCTATCATTCTATTTAAAAGCGGCAATATATCGATATTAATAATATCAATAGATTCTAATTGTTCTTTTATACTTTTGATTTCTTCAACTTGTGAATTAATTATTTTAGATAATTGATCATCATAATTTTTTAAAGCCTTGTACTCATTCAAAGTGTCTTTGTACTCAAAGTATAGTTTTTTAGAAGCTTCATCAAGATCCTCAACTTTCTTTTGAGCATCAACAGATAAATTAGATGCATCAACCTGAAAGTCTATTGCATCATCAACTATTTCTTGAGACGAAATTGCAGTTGACATACAAAGAACCAAAAAGATTTTTTTATTCATATTTATTGAGTTAATTTGATTACTCATTATATTTAATTTATTTATATATTTCGAATAAATTACCTTCTAAAAAAAACGCCTTTAAATAAAGGCGTTTATTTAAAATATAAAAAATTAGAATCTATAGTTAAATCCTAATGAATAATACTGACCAAAAGCACTAAAGTAGTTTTGGTTATAGTATGGATATCCATAACCAGGATCCCTTTGAGGCATTTTGTCATCTAGGTTCCTAATACTTAAATATAAATTCAAATCAGGACTAAAGTTATAACTAGTTGTCAAATTAGATATGATATGAGGATCTGATTTTCCTCTAGAACCCCATTCCATATGACCAAGCCTATCCATGAATAAAGTTGTGCTCCAGTCTTGATAAATCCATGAAATTGATGCATTTTGTTGTGATCTTGGCTCATAAGTGTAATAACTTAGGAATTCAATTTCTTCTGATTGAGCATCAAATTTTGAGTAAACAGCTAAAATATGTGATGAAAGAACTCCAAAATAGAAGTCACCAGCATTTTCAGTTTCGAGTTGGTAATTTAGACTCCAATCCGCACCTTGATACTCTAAATAACTTTGGTTTACATAATCAGGAATTACAGTTAACCAATCACCAAATAAGGTTGGGACACCAGAAATTGGATCAATTGTAATCCCTTCTCTAGTAATTTTAGAATATATAACATCACAATCTCTGTCAGGTATATTTGCATTTTCCATGAAAGCTACAAAACCTTCACCAAATCGACATTTACCCTCATTCAGGTTTAAAGCTGATGGGCTTTCTCTACTAACACTTCTATCAAGAATCACTTGATATAAATCAACATTAAAAGTTGTATTGTCGTTTATTGACCAAACCAAACCTAGTTGATAGTTTTCTCCCTCTTCTTCTTCAAGCTCAGTATTACCGCTAAAGAATCCTTGAACCGAAGGTGTTGAAATTTCACAATCTTGATATGTCTGATAATTAGCGTATTGCGGGTTACCAGAAAGATAGAAAGCATAACACTTTGTGTAGTCTGTCAAACTATTATAATAACCAGAAGATTCGTCTTGGAAGAGATAATTCATATCTGGAGCTCTAAAAGTCTCAGATGCAGAACCTCTAATAAGCAAAGATTCATTTGGTCTATATGCAAAGTTAATCATAGTAGATCTTCTAGATCCAACATTTGATGAATCATCATCATAGTCATCAAATCTAGTTGCTAAAGTCATTTCTAGTTTATCAGTTACTGGTAAAGCAAATTCAACACCTAAAGATGTTCTGTTTCTATCACCACCACCAGCAATTGTTGAACCTGATCTGAACGAGACATCACCTAAACCAAGTCTAATATCACTAGGAGTAAGCTTATAATCTTGATCTTGATATTCAAGAGTCGCAGCGAAACCAATAAATCTGTTAAGTGCCTCGAATTCACCAGTCACAAGGAAATCAACTGTAGTCTGACTAGATTCACCAAAAAGAGTATCATCGGCAAGATACTCGCCAAGCTGATCATTTGTCATAACGCCAAATAATCTATCAGGCAAAAAACAGTTATTAAAGCTTCCAAATAACCCTGATTGACATGGAACACCTAAATAAGTTCCAGTCACTAAACTTCCATCAGGATTAGTTGCTCCAATTCCTCTAAAGTAATCATCTAAGCCAGTAGTAAAGTCTAACTTCTGATTCTCATAATCATATGTAGTAGTATTAACACCAAAATCCCACTCCATACCGTTATTGAAGAAACCATTAAATCCAATAAAGAAATCATTTACTTCTTCAGTAATATCATTACGTCTATCAAAATTTTCACCTTGGCCAGGAGCAAAAAATCTTAAGAAATATTGTGATACTAATGAACCATTCTGGCTTCCACCATAAGTTCCTGAAAGATTATTATAAGGATCGGTTGACTCTGCTTGTAAGGCGCCAATTCTACCGGGATCTAGGAAATTAAAGTCTTGATAGAATCTAGGATAACCTCTATAAAAAGCTTCATCATAATATCTATATGCTCTAGCATTCATTTCAATGCCATTATCAAAATTATGTGTGAAGGTAAGTAAAGCTGTATTATCATCTCTTTCGTTTACAATAGTTTGAGAGCTGCCTCCAAATCTATCACTACCATAATCCCATCCACAACCTCTGCCAGGCAGTGAACCATTATAAAGCCATTCTGGATCTTGTTTATCAAAATCAAAATACTCTCCACCACTTAAATCAGCACATGAAGGAGTGCTTGGAAACTCTTCAGATCCGTACCAGCCTCTTTTACCACCATAACTACCTAGAGTATACCAATACAAACCATATCTTGGGGGTGTATAACCAACTCCATAATCTGGATCATTTACAAATGAATCATGGCCAGGTCTGTCAGCATAGGTCATTGGATCTACGTGGGTTAAATCAAGACCAATTGTCCAGCTGGAGTTTCCAAAAAATCCACCAGCCGTATAAGATACTGAATATTGGTTTTTGCCCTCATATTTTGTTTCAAGCAAATCAACATCTAACTCTTGAAAATCTTTTCCTTTAACTGTGATTACATTTACAACACCGGTAACAGCGTCAGAACCGTAAATAGCTGAAGCTCCTTGAGATAAAATCTCAATTCTGTCGATTAAACCTGCAGGGACGATACCAATATTATTAATATTTCCAGCATTGTTGTAGGGCAATGGATAATCAGCTGTTCTTCTACCGTTAATCAAGTATAGAACACGACCTGGTCCTAGATTTCTTAAATCTAACTCATTAGCATTAGGTGTAAAGTTATTGTTTAAAGATTCGTTCTGCGTATATTGATTTGCAGAAGGAATAGATTGAAGTGCTTCAGTTATATTTCTAAAACCTGAGTTATCAATATCCTCTTTTGTAATAACAAGCAAAGGCAAAGGGCCTTCAACCTGAGATTTCTTGATTTTAGAACCAGTAACAACTACCTTCTCAAGAACAACAGCGCCATCTTCATTTTCTACAACAGGATCTGTGTCAGTCGGAACAGATTCATCAGTTACAACCTCTTCAACGGCTTCATCTTGAGGCGCAGTTTCTTCAACAATCTCGCCAGGATTATCAGCACTTATTGAGATAGAAAAAATCCCTAATGCCAATAAAGTGTATAATTTTTTAATATTCATAAAATCCCCACATGTATATTTCGCTAAAATAGCATTTAATAAACTATTTTGTATAAAAAATCGCTCAAACACAAGCATAATCTATTAGTATTTGTGCAAAAGTTGTATATAATCTAAGTTTGTCGAATGCTTTAATTAGCTAAAATATTTCAAACACATCAAAATTTAAAATTATGAACATACTTAAAAATTCAATTATTCTATCGTTAACAATATGTATTGGCTTAGTTTCAACAAACTTAAAAGCTCAATATGAGGAAATACCACTAGAAAATCTTGCCTGTAGGTCTAATTCTTATGGATTTAATATGTCTCCAAACGGCACGTACCTGGCGATACTTACCTCACCAAAAGAAAACAAATGTGATATTCACGATGTGAAAAGTGAATATGTTGAAAAAGATTCAAGATACAGAGGATTAACAATAATAGACTTATCTGATATGAGTAGAAGAGTTCTATTCTCAGGTAATCCTGGTGACGGAATATCTATGTTTGATTGGGTAAGTGATGAAAGGTTTGTTTTTATGCCTCAAGCATTTGAGCAAGTTGGGAGAAACATGAACGCACTTCAAGTCTTTGCAATGAATGCTGACGGATCAAAGAAAAGATCACTTCTGGAATATAACTTTGGTGCAGAGGGTCTGAGAGGCTTTGAAGTGTATAACATGAATCTTGAAAATGAAGATGAGGTATTTGTCTACTGGAATAATAGAAGATCAAGAGTATCAGACTATTACAAATTAAATATAAGAACTGGGGTTCCAAAACTTTTGGCTAGAGGGCCAGATATTGATTCATATGAAGTTATTTATGGGTCCGTAGAAGATGATGAAGGATATCCTGTAGGTGTTTTGACTGATGTAGGGATTGAAAGAGTAATGTATACATATGACAAGAAAACTAAAAAATGGAATGAACATTATAGATATACTTGTCAAGATCCTAGTTTCGTTCCAGTTGCTCTAGCTGGTGATGGGAAATGGCTTGTATCAGGCTCTAAATTTGATAGCTCAGGAAATATTGTCGAAGACAACGATACTAATGCGCTATATTTGTATGACCCAGCCACAAAAGAGTTTTCTGAAAAGCTCTATGAAGATGGTACTTATGATGTAGGAGGTTTTACAGGTGGTTGCAGGCCAGGTGGTTCAATAAGTGCTAATGTGAATAAGAAAACAAATAAATTAAGGTCGCTCACTTATTCTGCCGATAAACCCGTAACGATATATTTCGATGATGAATCAAATGCTGTTAACGATGAAGTTGACAATGCGGATAAAGAAGGTTTTTCCTCAAGACAATTAATGGAATCTTTACAATCTATATTTCCAAATGATTGGGTAAGAGTTACTACTTCTGATCAGAATAATACAAAAGGAGTATTCTTGGTATATAACTCCAATAATCCCGGCGACTACTATTATTTTGATCTTTTGAAGGGTCAAGTGTTTATGTTGTACCAAAACAATCCTTGGCTTGATAGAAGTAATCTATCTAAAAAAGAAGTTGTGAAATACAAAGCAAGAGATGGATTACAAATAACTGCATACCTTTCAAAAACCAAAAAGAAAACAGATCGAAATTATTTAATAATTCTTCCTCATGGTGGTCCAAATGTAAAAGAATCATTTGGCTACGATGGTTGGGTACAATTCCTGACAAACAGAGGCTATAACGTTCTTCAACCTGATTATAGAGGTTCAACAGGATATGGTAGAAATCATTATGTGCTTGGGAATCGTCAATGGGGTAAAACCATGCAAGATGATCTATCTGATGGAGTTCTATGGGCTATAGAAAATGGATATGCTGATAAGGATAGAGTTTGTATTGCTGGTGGAAGTTATGGTGGATATGCTGCAATGGCTGGAGCAGTTTTTACTCCAGAATTATATAGATGTGTTATTAATTTTGTTGGAGTAGCAGATATGAGAGATTTGCTTAAAAACTTTGGTTCAAAATCTAGTAGATTCAACACATGGGAAGATGAAGGAAGACTAGAATGGGGAGATGATAAAGGAGAAGGTGCTGATGAATATATAAATCAAATTTCACCATTGCTTCATGTTAAAAATATACAAGCACCTGTTTTAATATCTCATGGCGCCAATGACAATGTAGTTCCAGTTGAACATGCAAGATCTTTAAGGAGCGAAATGGAGAAATATGACAAAACTTACGTTTGGCACATGCAAGCATATGAAGGTCATGGATTTTATGGAGAACTTGCAAGATTAGAACATTATCAAGTTCAAGAAGATTTTCTTAAAAAATATCTAGAGAATTAAAAAGAGGCTATATCGGTCTGATATTTTCCTAATATCAGGCCGTGTATGTCACTTGTGCCCTCATATGTATTTACAGCCTCAAGGTTCATGCAATGTCTAATAATATGATATTCATCTGAGATACCATTTCCACCATGAATATCTCTTGCCACTCGCGCAATGTCCAAAGCTTTTTGACAGTTATTTCTTTTAAGAAGTGAAATCATCTCTGGCTCCATTTTTTTTTCATCAATTAATCTTCCAAGTCTTAAAACAGACTGAAGCCCAAGAGCAATTTCAGTCTGCATATCAGCAAGTTTTTTTTGAACAAGTTGTTTTGCTGCTAAAGGCTCTCCGAATTGTTGCCTATCTAAAGAATATTCTAAGCTTGCATTCCAACAAAATTCAGCTGCACCTATTGCGCCCCACGCAATTCCATACCTAGCCATATTTAAACAAGAGAATGGTCCTTTAAAACTTTGAACATTTGGTAAAACTTTTTCTTTGGGAACGAAAACATTATCAAGAAATATTTGGCCTGTTTCAGAAGCTCGAAGAGCAAACTTACCCTCTATTTTTGGAGTTGTAAGACCTTTTGATTCTCTATCGACAATGAAGCCTCTTAAAATACCCTGCTCATCTTTTGCCCAAATTATTAAGACGTCTGCAATTGGAGAATTTGTTATCCAGTTTTTTGAACCATTTAGAAAGTATCCTCCATCCTTTTCTTTTGCATTTGTTCTCATAGAGCCAGGGTCAGAACCAGCATCAGCTTCTGTTAGACCAAAGCATCCAATCTTTTCACCTTTTGACATAACTGGAAGATAAAAATCTTTTTGTTCCTCAGATCCAAATTCATATATTGCATGCATTGATAGTGATGTTTGAACGCTGTATGCAGAGCGAAAACTTGAATCAACTTTTTCGATCTCCCTGGCAATTAATCCATAAGAAACATAATTTGTTCCAGCACAGCCATATCCTTTTATCGGGGCTCCCAAAAAACCCATTTCACCCATTTCTTTATATATAGATTTATCAAATACTTCATTTCTATTGGCCTCAAGAATGCGAGGCATTAATTTAGATTGACAATAATTGTTAGCAGATTTCTGAATAATTAATTCTTCATCTGTTAATTGACTCTCAAAAAGAAGTATATCTGTGCTACTCATAGTTTTTCGATTCTAATAATACCAAATCTTGGCATTGAGAACATTATAGAATTAGAATTAAGAGAAGATTCAACTAATTGAATCATTTTGTTTGAATTGCCACAGATAATTATCAATGGAATAAGATTTTGATATTGAAAGATAAAATCAATTACCTCATCTGGGACATCTGAATGTCTTACTCCATGTAAATCTAAATGAGTAATGCCATTTTCATCAAAAACATTCATAAACAAGTAATCAAATTAAAGATATATAATAATTATATGGCAAAACTTCATTTCTTCTACTCAACAATGAATGCTGGTAAATCAACTGCCCTTCTTCAATCAAATCACAATTATAAGGAGAGCAATTTGAAGACAATGCTGTTCATTCCTGAGGAATTAAAAGAAAAATCAGAATGCAAGATAATTTCAAGAATAGGTCTAGAAGCAAAAGCTATAATAGCTGATAAAAAATATAATTTTTTAGAGGAAATTAAAAAAAATAATCATAAAGAAATAAGTTGTATATTTGTAGATGAAGCCCAATTTTTATCAAAAGAACAGGTTCATAATCTTGGTCAAGTTGCTGATGAATTGAGTATTCCAGTTATGTGTTATGGAATTAGAACAGACTTTCAAGGAAAGTTATTTGAAGGAAGTAAAGAACTATTGGCCATTGCAGATAACTTAAGGGAACTAAAGACGATTTGCAGTGAATGCAATAAAAAAGCAACAATGGTGGTAAGGCTTGATGAAAATGGTAAAGTTGTGACAAGTGGAAAAAAAGTTTTGATTGGAGGAAATGATATTTATAAAACAGTTTGCAGAAAGCATTTTAAAGAACTAATAAACTCAACATAAGTAGTTAAGTAAAAATGGAATATACAAATAAACAACTTTTATTAGATAAAAGGCCATCTGGAATGCCAGATGACAATTGCTGGAAGTTAAATGAAGAAAAAATTACAACTTTAAAAAATAATGAAATTATTATAGAAGTCAAATATCTCTCTATAGATCCCTATATGAGAGGAAGAATGAATGATTCAAGATCTTATGCAGCACCTGCAAAAATAGGTCAGCCGATGACAGGCGAAACGGCTGGCATAGTTGTTGAAACTAATTCTGACCTTTTTAAAGTTGGAGATAAAGTTTGTGCACATAAGGGTTGGCAAACATATATCAAAGCAAAAGATACTGATCCTACTCTAATGAAAGTTGCTGATGCAAGCATTGGCCTGTCATCATTTTTAGGAACTCTAGGAATGCCTGGGAGAACCGCATATTTTGGACTCAACAGAGTTGGTAAACCAAAGGTTGGAGAAACTCTTGTTGTATCTGCAGCATCAGGCGCAGTAGGAACTGTAGTTGGGCAACTAGGAAAAATATATGGGTGTAACGTAATCGGAATTGCTGGAGGTCAAGAAAAATGTGAATTTGTAAAAAGTGTTTTAGGCTTTAATGAATGCATTGATTATAAAGCTGGTGACTTAGAAGATGCTCTAAAAAATGCATGTACGAATGGAATAGATATTTACTTTGAAAATGTTGGTGGATCTGTTTCCAAAGCAGTTGCTCCCTTATTAAATCATGGTGCTCGAGTTCCAATTTGTGGCTTTATATCTCAATATAATGCAAAAGATATGCTTAAAGTTGAAACACCATTTCATATTTTTGGATCTTTAACAAGAAAACCAGAACATAGGTTTTTTGTTGTTACAGAATGGATGAATGAATGGGAAATAGCAACTAAAGAAATTCTTAAACTTGTTCAACAAGACAAGATTAGGTTCAGAGAAACCATTACAAAAGGATTTGAGAATGCTCCGCAAGCTTTAAGAGATGTTTTAACAGGAAAGAATTTTGGTAAGCAAATTATTGAGATTTAATCTAAATTAATAATCCCTTTCATATAAAGGACAGCTTTACCTCCTATTAACACTCTTGAGTCTTTATTTTCACAGAATAAGGTTCCTCCTCTTTTGGAGACTTGTGTTGCAGTCATATTAATTTTATTTAACTTTTCTGACCAAAATGGAATCAAAGTTGTATGTGCAGAGCCTGTTACAGGATCTTCGTTAATGCCATACTTAGGACAAAAATATCTTGATACAAAATCACTTTTTGCACCTGGAGCAGTAACAATCAGCCCTTGACCATCAAGATCAATAACTTTGTCATAATCAGGCGATAGTTTAAGTATATCTACTTCCTTTTTGTAAACAGCCATTAAATTTATAGTTCCTTTATAGGTTTGAATTGGCGCAACTCCAACAGCGGACTCTACTGAGTTTATATCATTCGTTAATTGGAATTCATCTTTAGGGAAATCTAATTGCAAAAATTTATCTTTTTTATTTACGATAAGTTCTCCACTGGCTGAATTAAAACATATAGATTCAGCTTTTTTATCTAAATAATTGAAATATATATATGCTGAAGCCAGTGTTGCATGCCCACATAGATCTACTTCCTTTAAAGGAGAAAACCATCTGATAAGGTTTTTATCTGATAAATTTACAAATGCCGTTTCTGACAAATTATTTTCAGCTGCTATTTTTTGCATTGTTGATTTGTCATCTAGATCTGTAAAAATAACAGCAGCAGGATTACCTGAGAAAATATTGTCTGTAAAGGCATCAACAAAATATATATCTAACTGCATAACTAGATATTAACTCATTTAAAAAGGAAACGTAATTTGAACATATTATAATTTTTATATATAATACGTTATAACTTAAATTTATATATACAAAAAATATGCAAATACTGGACAAAATAAATAAAGAAAATATTTCTGATGCTTTTGCCCTTTCAATGACAAAATTTTTTAGATTTACTGCTGATACCTTTTTTGCAAAACGATATGGTCATAGAGCAGTTGTGCTTGAAACAGTCGCTGGTGTTCCCGGAATGGTTGCAGGAGTGTGGATGCATTTTAAAAGCTTAAGAGCTATGAAGGCAGGTTATGGTGAACAGATAAGAGAAATGTTAGCTGAAGCTGAAAATGAAAGGATGCACCTAATGTTTTTTATTGAAATTGCAAAACCTAATATATTTGAAAGACTACTTGTAACATCTGCACAAATAGTATTTGGATTGTTTTATTTGTTTATGTATATTTTTTTTACAAGAACAGCTCATAGAATGATTGGTTATTTTGAAGATGAAGCAGTGAAAAGTTACACAGAATACCTTGAGCTTGTTGAGTCAGGTAAGGTTCCAAATATAGATGCGCCTGATCTTGCAATTCAATATTATAAACTTGGGACTAATGCCAAACTTTCAGATCTTATAAGATGTGTTAGAGCCGATGAAGAACATCACAGCGAAACAAACCATAACTACGCAGATAACTTATAGTTTTATTCTGTAGAAATTCTCAACTGTATTTTTAGCTACTTGCTGTAGAAATTTCTTATCTTCTTGAGTAATTTTTCCAAAATAATCATATTGAATTTTCAGCGGTGACTTGTGAGTTATGCTTGAAAAGACAACGCATGCAGCTAAGTAAGTTCCAAGCAAACTTGGGTGTGATCCATCATACTCTTTATGAAGTACTATATCAGGATTTAGATCATATGCATTTTCAAATGCTATTCCTACAGGAATTACGAGTACATTATTTTGATTAGCAGCATCGATATACATTTTCTTGATATTCTTAATCATTTCAGGATTTGTATTTTCATGAGGCTCAACATAGGCATGAATCATATACAAGGCTGCTTCAGCTCCGGCCTCATGTATTTTCTCAATCATTGCTTTTGCTTTGAGTGAAAAATCTTTTCTTTCACTAATTGTATTTGCCTCTGCACTTCCGCCTTGCAAAATTACTAATTCAAAGGGTTCTTCAGCACCCAGATTTTTATGATTAAGAGGATATTCAATATTGTGATGCGGTAACCTTGAGCCGCTAATTGTGACCATTTTATAATTTGTTCTATCTATTTCTTTTGAATATTCTTCCTCAAGCATTCTTCTTACATGATTATGTAGACTGTCGTTGTAATATAAATAACTGTTACCAATGTAAAGAACTCTGTCAGGGCTCTTATTCTTAAGCTCAATAACCTCAACATCTAATGCAGTGATAATGTTAGAAAAAATTATAATTAATAGTAGAATACTTCTCATAAACAAATTTTAACTCAACATAAAGTTTATAGGTTATTAATATTTATCATGCATAAAGATGTGATTGTTGTAGGAGCTGGAATATCTGGAATTGCTGCTGGATATAATCTAAAGAAAAGCTGTCCAAATAAATCATTTTCAATTTTAGAAGGTAGAAATGATATTGGAGGAACTTGGGATCTCTTTAGGTATCCTGGAATTAGATCAGATTCTGATATGCATACTCTGGGTTACAGATTTAAACCTTGGATACATGATAAATCTATTGCTGATGGGCCATCTATACTTGAGTACTTGAATGAAACAATTGATGAAAATGATTTACGAAATAATATTTTGCTAAATCACAATGTTAATTCAGCTAATTGGAATTCAGATAAATCAATTTGGGAACTAGAAATCATAGAAAAAGATTTACCAAAAAATATGACATGTAACTTTTTATTTTTATGCGGAGGATACTTTAGCTATTCAAAACCACATATGCCCTCTTTTAAAAATCAAGAAAAATTTGAAGGCCAATTAATACATCCACAATTTTGGAATAATAAAATTGACTATAGTAATAAAAAAATTATAGTCATTGGTAGTGGCGCCACTGCAATAACTCTAGTTCCTGCTATTGCTGAAAAAGCTAAACATGTAGTAATGCTGCAAAGATCTCCAAGTTATGTGGTTTCAAGACCCAGTGAAGATTCTATCAATAAATTCTTACGCAAATTTCTTCCAATCAAAGTTACATATTTCTTAATTAGATGGAAAAATATTCTTTGGCAAAGTTATACATTCTTTTTAGCTAAAAAATTTCCAAAAAAAATTAAGGAAGGTATTCTTGAACTATTGAAAGATGAGTTAGGACCTGAATACAATATCCAAAAACACTTTACGCCTTCCTATAAACCGTGGGATCAAAGAATGTGTCTTGTTCCTGATAGTGATTTATTTAAAGCGATTAATACAAATAAAGCGTCTGTGGTTACTGATAAAGTAAAACAATTTGAATCAGATGGGATATTGCTCAAATCAGGAGAAAAAATTACAGCTGATATTGTTATTACTGCTACTGGCATAGAACTTAATTCGTTAAATGATATAGATGTTACCCTTGATAATATTAAGATTAACGCTCATGAGAGACTTACCTATAAAGGAATGATGTTAAGTGGTGTTCCTAACTTTGCTCTTTCATTTGGTTATGTAAATGCATCATGGACTTTAAGAGCAGACTTAACCTGTGAATATGTTTGTAGATTAATTAACTTAATGGATAAAAAAGGAGTTAACTGTTGTGCGCCTATAGATGATGAAAGTGCCTATGGTGATGATGATCTAATTGATTTCACATCAGGCTATGTTCAAAGAGGTCTTCGTCTTATGCCTAAACAGGGCAACAAAGCTCCATGGAAAAACTATCAAAATTATTTGAAAGATATTTTTGCTGTTAGATTATTTTCAATCAAAGATTCAAACCTAAATTTTTATAGTCATAAAAAATAAATAAAATTTTTTTAATATGTTAATTTTATGAACATAAAATTGGCATATGAATTGCATTCTTATTAGTATATATATTAACCATATAAGGAATTAAAATGAAAAATATAATTTTATCAATCTTACCTATATTATCTATACTTGCTATTGCTGATGAGTATCAAATTAAAGAAGGCTATGCGGTTAGTGGAAAAATATCTTCTGTCAAAACATCTAGCAAATATGCTTCGGTAGAAAAGTGTATGAGTTTTGCTACTAAGAGAGAAGGAATAGTTGCTTTTACATTTGATTCTAAAAAAGATAAATGCACTATTTACAAAACAATTAGGAGTATTAAAGAAGATGCTAGCTCAACTTCTGGGATGGTAGAAGAAAGTAAATAAATATTATT
>CENU01038374.1_pt1 | contig 22557 bp, 19 predicted proteins | sample 361331 | NCBI WGS metagenome assembly CENU01 (sample SAMEA2619766, study PRJEB7988) | marine metagenome | isolation source: saline water (ENVO:00002010), including | reverse complement strand
TTATCTGATAATCCGACTTGTGTTAACATTTTAATTCCTAGCGCAGTCGCTTCAGATTTTTTCATCTTTAAGACAGAAATTGGAGCTTCAATGACATTTTGTAAAATAGTCATATGAGACCAGAGGTTGAACTGCTGAAATACCATAGATACTTTTTTTCTCAAGTCGAGTATATTTTTTTTGTCGGTTTTATTCTTTATATTTTGATCTTTGTTAATAATGAGGGAGTCATTAAAAAAGATCTTACCTTGGTTAATTTCTTCTAACTGATTGATGCATCTTAGAAGTGTTGATTTGCCTGATCCAGATGACCCAATGATTGAGATTATTTGACCGGTTTGTGCAGCTAGGTCAACCCCTTTTAGCACTTCAAGTGAGCCATAGGATTTGTGAATATTTATTAACTCAAGTGTATTTGTAACAGCCATATTATATTTTAAAATAAGAAAATAATATGAGTATTAAATATCACATCACTGATAAGGGCAAGATAAATAATGTTGATGAATATTTAGGGTATTATCTAAATAAGTTATTTATATTATCAATGTAGTCATTACCTGGACACAAGTCATCCATTGCAAGTGCATTTAGCGGAGTATCTGAAGTTTTTAATGTTTGATGTAAATCAGATTTGTTTGGATCTATATATAAAAGCCCTGTTGTTACTTTACCTTCAGCTCTATTTTCTCGTAATGTATTGATAACTTTATGTTGATTGGTTGGATCATGATCGTCTCCAAGCTTTTTGAAGTTGATCTCTCTTCCGTTATGCAATTTTAATGAAATAGTTTCTCCTTCAGCATAGCTTGTATTGATTGTTTCTTCTTCTGGAACAAAATCTAAGTCACCGAAAACAGATCTATGCTCACGAATATAATCATAACTTTTCGTTGAATAGCCATGGTTATTGAATGTAACACATGGAGAGATTACATCGATGAGTGCAAACCCGTCATATTCGAGTGCAGCCTTTATTAATGGGACAAGCTGCTCTTTATCTCCAGAGAAACTCCTTGCAACAAATCCTGCGCCTAATTCTATAGCCATTACTGCGAGATCTATAGAGCCAAATGGATTATCCATCCCTCTTTTATTTTTTGAGTTTTTGTCATTTGTTGCTGAAAACTGACCTTTTGTTAGACCGTATGTACCATTATTTTCAACAATATAGGTAAGGTTTAACTGTCTACGGATTGCATGGCAATATTGACCTAGGCCAATTGATGCTGTATCACCATCACCTGATACTCCAATATAAGTTAGATCTCTGTTAGCCAAGTTAGCGCCTGTTGCAACTGATGGCATTCTTCCATGAACAGAATTAAAGCCATGAGCATTGTTTAGGAAATAATTTGGCGTTTTTGATGAACAACCTATACCAGATAATTTTGCGATTTTATGAGCTGGTAAGGATAACTCAAAGCAAGCATCGATGATTGAGGCTGTTATGGAGTCATGACCACAACCAGCACAAAGAGTTGACACAACTCCTTCATAGTCTCTGTAAGTAAGTCCTATAGCATTTGTTGGAAGTGATGGATGTCTGAATATTGGTTTCTTAATAAATGTCATATCATACAATCTTTATTGGTGGTGAATTTGCAGCTTTAATATTTTTGTTATTATTTAGTGACTCTGTTATGTTATCAACGATGAAGTTTGCTGTTAAAGGCATACCATCATAATTAAGTAAAGAAATTAGCTTACTAACATCAAGATTTTCTTCGGATACAAGAAGCTTTTTCATTTGGGCATCTCTATTTTGCTCAAGGATGAAAATAAAATCGTGGTCATTGATAAAATCTTTTATTGATTTAGCAAATGGGAATGATCTAATACGTAGATGATTTACACCAATTCCATTTGATGAGAGCTGAGCGATTGCATCATTTAAAGCTACAGTTGTGCTGCCATAGTTAATTATGCCAATTTTTGATTTTGGGCTATTGATATTTATTATTGGCTGTGGAAGCATTTTTTTGGATGTTTCAAATTTTTTGGATATTCTATCTAGCATCTCAGCGTGTATCACACCACTTTCAGTGTATCCACCCGTGTCAGTGTGCGATGTACCACGCGTAAAGTAAGATCCATATTCAGGATGTGTTGCCGGGATAGTTCTATAAGGTATTCCATCACCATCTACATCACGATATCTAGCGAATGATTTAAGCTTTTCGATGTCATCGGCAGTGACTAATTTACCTCTGTTATGCTTATATTCAGGATCCCAACTAAATTCATCAACAACCCAATCATTCATTCCAATATCTAGGTCACTTAATACCATAATAGGCGTTTGAAAAAGTTCTGCATAATCAAAAGATTTATAACCAAATTCAAAGCATTCATTTGGATCAGCTGGAAGTAGTATCATATGTTTTGTGTCACCATGTGATGCGTAAGCACATGATAATATATCTGATTGTTGGGTTCTTGTCGGCATTCCAGTTGAAGGTCCACCGCGTTGAATATCAAACAGTACAAGTGGTATCTCCGCAAAATAGGCTAAACCAAGAAATTCACTCATTAGTGAAATGCCTGGTCCAGATGTAGCAGTAAATGCTCTTGAACCATTCCAATTAGCACCAATTGCCATTCCGATAGCTGATAATTCATCTTCAGCTTGAATGATAGCCGCGTTAAGATGTCCATCCTCCGTTTTTCGAAGCTTGTTTGCGTGTTTTTCGAATGCTTCAACAAGTGATGTTGATGGTGTGATAGGGTACCAGGAAGCTACCGTTGCACCCCCATAAAGCGCGCCTAACGCTGCCGCTTCGTTTCCGTTTAACATAATTTTATTAGTATTTTTATTGCACTTTCTAACTTGCTTGTTTAGCGGATAGTCAATGTTTTCCATAACATATTTTCTTCCGATATTAAGAGCATTTATGTTTGCATCAAGAAGGTTTTGTTTGTTTTTAAACTGATCAGCTAAAAGTTTCTCAATGACATCTATATCGATACCTATCAGCAAGCTGAGACTTCCGAGATAAACTATATTTTTGAATAGTTGTCTTTGACGCGAGTCACTATATTCTTCCGCACATAATTTTGCAATTGGAATACCAATTATAGTAATATCATCTCGATCGAAATTTCTTCTAATACTATTGTCATAAATAAATGTTCCACCAGAAATGACTTCATTTAAATCGCTTGCATATGTTTGAGCATTCATTGCAACCATAATATCAATATTTTCTTTTCTAGCTAGTCTCTCACTTTCTGATACGGTTATTTCATACCAAGTTGGTAAACCTTGTATATTTGATGGAAAAATATTTTTTGCTGAAATTGGAATTCCCATGCGGTAAAGAGACTTGGCGCAGAAGGTATTTGCACTTGCGGAACCAGAACCGTTAACATTTGCAAATTTTATAACGAGTTCGTTGTATGAAATATTATTCGACATATTCTGATATTGTACTTTTCTTAGCATGAGATTCGATATAAGTAAACTTTTGCATGTCCCATGCACCTGTTGGACATCTTTCAGCACAGAGACCACAATGTAAACACATGTCTTCGTCTTTTACCATAACTCTACCCGTCTTAAGTGTATCAGATACTAAGATATCTTGAGTTAAGTTTAATGCAGGAACAGTTAGTTTTTTTCTTAGATTTTCCTCTGTGTCATTTTGAGTAAAATTAATACAATCAATTGGACAAATATCAACGCATGCATCACATTCGATGCATAGATTTTCTGTAAATACAGTTTGGATATCACAGTTTAAGCATCTTTGTGCTTCATCAAAAGCAAGTTTTTCATCATAACCAAGTTCAACTTCCAAATTAAGGTCAGTAAGAGAAGTTTCAATATCAGCGTGCGGCACAGCAAATCTATCATCGTTTGATATATCATTTGGATAAGACCATTCATGGATACCCATTTTTTGACTGACAAGGTTTGTTAGTGGACTTGGTCTATCTTTTAGATCTTTGCCCTGACAGAAATTATCAATTGAAATTGCAGCCTGATGTCCATGAGCAACTGCCCATATAATGTTTTCAGGTCCCCATGCAGCATCTCCACCAAAGAACACTCTTGGCTGTGTAGACTGGAATGTGGTTTTATCTACTATGGGTTGTTCCCATTGATTAAACTCAATGCCAATATCTCTTTCAATCCATGGGAATGCATTTTCTTGACCGATTGCGAGAAGAACATCGTCACACTCAAAGAGAACGGTTTCTCCAGTTGCAGTTAATGTTCTTTTTCCATCATTATATTCTGCTTTCATTTTTTCAAATAATACACCCTTAAGCTTTCCATTTTCATGGATAAACTCTTTAGGTGAATGGTTATCGAATATTGGAATACCCTCTAACTCTGCTTCTTCAATTTCCCAATCAGAAGCTTTCATATCACTTTTTGGGCTTCTTACTGTCACTTTAACGTCTTTTCCACCAAGACGCAGTGATGTTCTACAGCAATCCATGGCAGTATTACCACCACCAATCACCACAACCCTTTGTCCAATTTTATCTATGTGTTTGAAAGCAACACTTGTTAGCCAATCGATTCCAACGTGAATGTTTTCGCTGGCTTCATTCCTTCCTGGAACATTTAAATCTTTACCCTTTGGTGCACCTGTCCCTACAAATACGGCGTCATAATCTTCTTCAAGGATTACTTTTAAACTCTTCACCTCTTGATTGAATTTTTTGACAACTCCGAAGTCCAATATTCTATCAACTTCATCATCGATTACACCTACAGGTAATCTGAAAGACGGAATATTAGTTCGCATAAGCCCGCCAGCTTGAGGATCTTTTTCATATACTGTACAATCATAACCAAGTGGCATTAAATCTCTCGCTACAGTTAGTGAAGCAGGACCTCCACCAATCATTGCAATTTTTTTACCGTTCTTTTGGTTGGGTATTTCAGGCAATAAGCTACTTACATCTGATTTATTATCAGCTGCAGCTCTTTTTAACCTACAAATGGCAACAGGTTCTTCATCAACTCTAACTCTTCTACATGCAGGTTCGCATGGTCTGTCGCATGTTCGACCAAGAACACCAGGAAACACATTTGATTCCCAATTAATCATGTAGGCCTCAGTATATTTTCGTTGCGCTATTAATCTAATATATTCAGGAACAGGTGTATGTGCAGGGCATGCCCATTGACAATCAACAACCTTGTGATAGTAATTTGGATTTTCTGTATCTGTAGGTTTCATCATTTTTGATTATTTTTAAACCACTTCCGCCAATTTGTATATAGTATTTTTTGAATTATAACAAGTAAACTTTATAAGGATTTTTTACATTTTTTTTTATACACTATTAACGTATGAATTTATGTTAAAGTTTAAAAATTATTTATATATTAATAAGTCTATAAATTAATTTCACATTGATAATTCAGATAAAAATATATATAAATTAATTGTAATTTTAAGGGAGTTAAAATGTATAGATTAAATGTTGGAATAATAGGCACTGGTTGGTGCGGTGGTATCAGAGCGGAGGCGTCTGCAAAGAACGGACTAGTCGATCAATTACACATATGTGAAATTCGTGAAGACAGACTGAAAGAAGTTGCAGATTTAACTAATCCGACGACAGCAACAACAGATTATAAAGAACTACTAAAGAATGATGATATTCATGCAATAATGATTTCTACTACCCCAGAGAGCACTCATTATCCAATTGCAAAAGAAGCACTCGAATCAGGGAAACATGTTTTACTTGAGAAACCAATCGCACGTACATTAACTGAAGCAGAAGAATTAATAACCATTGCTGAGAAAAATAAATTACAATTTACAATTGGTTATTCTCAAAGATTTCGATCAAAATACGCTTATGTTCGAGAAAAATTCCTTGATGGAACTCTTGGCGAACCTGTAAGTGTGTTAATTACACGTAACATAACCCAACAATTATCAAAGAGAATTGTTGGAAGGACAAGATTATCACCTGCAGCCATGGAAGCTACCCATGATTTAGATTATGCTCTTTGGTGTTTGGCTCCAAGAAAACCTGTCAGAGTATATTCACAACAAGTCGAAAAAGTACTGATCAAGAATTCAAACTCTGCAGATTGTCAATTTATAATGGTTACACTTGATGATGGGACAGTAATTACAGTTGGTGCAGGTTGGGTTTTGCCGCCAAGTTATCCAAACTATTCTTCAACCAAGATGGAATTTATTGGTTCGAAGGGTGCTATTATGGTAGATGACTCTCATAATGATGTGACAATTATGACAGGTGAGAGGGGAATTGAATATCCTATGTCTTCAATGCCAGGAGAACCTGTTGCTCACGTCAACGCTGGACCAATGGCAGAAGAGACGAATAATTTCATTGATGCAATTTTGTTTAACAAACCTGTTATTGTTAAACCAAGAGAAGCTAAAGTTGTTATGGAACTATATCAAGCTGCAGATTTATCAGCTGAGAGGGGAGAGCCAATAAATCTTCCAATGAATATAGATCCACTTAAAGAGGAGCAAAATTAATGAAAGATATTGGTCTTGCAGTAATAGGTTGTGGAACAATTGGAAGAATAAGAGCTGAATTAGCAAGGGACTATCCTGGCGTAAAGTGGCTTGGATTATGCGATATAAGAAAAGATGTTGCAGAAAAATTAGCAGCAGATTGTAGTGCTGATTTTTATACTACAGACTTCAATGAACTCCTAAACAGAAGTGAGGTTACTGCTGTTATAATCGCAACTGAAGAGAATGCTCACGTTGAACCAACCTTAAAAGCGATCGAAATGGGACATGCTTTGTTCATTGAAAAACCACTCGCAACAAATCCCCAAGACTCTCGCCGTATAATTGATGATATTGAGTCTAATAATATCGATGCAGTTCTTGGATACACAAACCGTTTTAGAAGACGTTTTCTTGCAGTCAAAGAAAGATTAACAACTGGACAAATCGGGCATGTTCATTCCGTTGTAACAAGAGCATTTATGAATAAAATGGTTCCAATCGCGACAATTAATAAGACAAATGATAGACAAAATCTTACACCAATGGTTGTTTCTGGAACACACAGTCTTGATATGTCAATGTGGTTAATGGAAGGAAAAAATCCTGTAAGTGTTTATGCAAAATCAGTAGATGGTGTCTTAAATCAATGGGGAACAAAAGACTCAACATTTGGTATTTTTACGATGGACGACGGGACAGTTTGGAGTATGAATATTTCATGGGCACTTCCCGAAGTTTGGCCAGGTTCGGTTTATGGATTAGAAATTGGAATAGTTGGTACAGAAGGTGTCATTGATATTGAAGATACACACCGTGATTTGGTATTGGCATCAAATATCCCACAAGGCGCAGGTTATACTTCCAGAGAATATGCTCCTCCTCAAGGAAGACACGTTGATTTCTTAACAAGTTACCCCGCAGGCGATATTCAAGGAGGACAGTTCTGGGGTCCAATGAGGGAAGAAACAAACACTTGGTACACAAGATTATGTACTGGACAATCAACACCTCACGCAACTGCTCAAGATGGGCACAGGAATCTGCTTATGACTATGGCAATGGATCTCTCCGCTAAGGAAGGTAAAGAGATTGTTTTACCAACTAGAATGGATGATATTTTCTGAGTTAAATTAACTCATTAAACTTCTTTTGTATGTCTTTGGGAAATTTCTTTATTTCTTCTTTACCAATATCAAAGGCAATTGACTTCAATTGATTTCTAAAGGCAGGATCAATCTCCAATATCTTTGTACCCTTTTCTTTCAATAGTTTCATACATGTAATATCTTCTTCAATTGCTAGTGTTCTTTGATATTTTGTGGCTTCTTTGAGTTGTGCTTCAAGATTATCTCTAAATTCTTGATCCCAATCATAAAATTTTTTCTTATTACAGAGTAATATTGATGTTCCAAATAAATGCGAGGATAGGGTTATATATGGATGGTAGTTTTCGATTCCATAATTAATGATATTGGTTAGTGGATTCTCTTGGGTGTTAACTTCATTTAATATAACGGCATCTTTTAACTTTTTGACATCGATAAACTTTGGTTCAAAGCCAATTGCTCTGAAAACATCTTCATGCATTTTATTGTTTGCAATGCGAATTGAAGATGCTTTGCAATCATCAAATGATTTTATATGTCGATTACTTGATGAGATGTGCCTAATACCATTATCCCAATAGCCAAGAACTTTGTAACCTGTGTTATCTTCAACTTTTTGAGATATATGCTTTCCAACAGTGCCATCAAGTAGAGTATATACCTGATCACGAGATGAAATTTGAAATGGAATTTCAAAAAGATTTAATTCTTCTACTCTTTCAGTAAGATAACTTGAAAAAAAATAACAGCAATCAATTTCACCTTCTTCAACTAGTCTCAATAAATCAATAGCATTGTAATTTAAGTCTCCTACATCTGAAACGAATTTAAATTCTAGATTATTTGGATAAATTTCTTCTAGTTTCTTTTTTAAGTATAGTATCCCTTTTGCTTGAACCGATCTCTCGGGGTGGTATCCCGCCCAATATATTTTATTCATTTTATTGATATATTCTATTCATTGATGAGTTTGTAATAATCCAGATATAATTTTGAAAAGTCTGTATCTGACAGCCCTTGATCTACAGCATTTTTTAGTAATTCAGTTGTTAAGTCTCCAAATGGACATTTAATTTCCAGATTGTTCAGAGCATTGGTAACCATACTTAAATCTTTGTATAGATTTGAGACACGAGATTTTGCATCCCATTTTTCTGATAATATATGGTTTGGAAATCTTTTTTCCGATATGAAGCTTCGAGCATTGCCTGAGTTAAATACATCAATCACAATATTGGGATCAATGCCAAGTTCTTTAGCTCCCTTTACACCCTCAACTGTTGCAAAAAAAATTGTATGTGTAACCATATTGTGAATAAGTTTCATTGCATGCCCTGAACCAGTCTTACCTACATGAACTAACTTATTAGTAAAAGACTCCAGTATACTCTCTGTTTTCTGGATTGTGTGTTTCTCTCCACCTATCATTAACGTTAATGTTCCATTTGCAGCCCCCTGAGCACCTCCAGTCATACCGCAGTCCAGATAGTCAATGTTATAACCTTTCAATTCTTCCGCAAGTTTAATACTCTCTTCTGGATTTGATGTAGTTAAATCAACAATTACCGATCCACTGGCTATTTGGTTAATGCCCTCTGCGTCGAAGAGAAAATTCCTTATTTCTTTTGTACTTGGGACAATAAAAAGATGAATATTGCAATCTGTAAGTCCATTTTCAAATTTATTGATATTTAAATCAGTTCTATTTGCAAAATCTTTTAATAGTTCAGAATTGATTTCAAAAATTGATTTTAATTTACCAATTTGATCAATTTTCTTGGCAATGCCATTACCCATTTGTCCTATGCCAATGATTGATACATTTTGAAATGAAGCAATCATTTGGTAACTTTATCTCCTGATGACAAATGTTGAACAGTTTCACCGGTTTCAGTAAATGTACGGGTGACATCTGTTTCGCCATATATCCAAAATATTGTAAGTGGTTCGTCACCAATATTATTGAACCTATGGGGTACATTTGCAGGAATGAAAGATGTATCCATAGACTTAAGCTCTGTCTTTACACCACCGCATTCAACTTCACCTTTACCAGATATTATTAAAACTTGTTCACAACAGTTATGACTGTGCATAGGCGCAGCTCTTCCAGTGGGGAATGTAGTAAAGCCTGAGGTAAAGATAATTGCCTCTGCATTATCCTTTCCATAGAGTAATGCTGTTGATACACCATCTCCTCGGTCAAAATTTGGTCTATCTTCAAATTTTATTATATTAGCTGTCATTATTTTCTCCTAATTTATCAATTTTAATTGGACTCAACGAAAACGATTTCTACTTCACCAGATCCATTACGACGATTTTTGGCTGCATTTTTGTAAGCTTCGGAGTTAAAGCATTCTTCGGCAAGTTCCATGTTTGGAAATTCTGCAACAACGAATCTAGTAAAATTGTCAGTCCCCTCCATAATTTTGAAATTTCCCCCTCTTGTTAAGAATTTTCCACCAAAACTCTCAACAATACCACCAGCTTTATCAGCATATTTTTTATAAGATTCTTGATCAATAATTTTTGCTCTTGCGATCCAATAAACTGGCATTTATTTATTCCCTATAGTATAAATTTAGAATATCATTATATAGAAAAATTATAAAACACTATCGTGTAAATTATGCTTTTTTTAGATATGTTTCATGGAAGGGATGGATAGATGTCAGATAAATTTAAAAATGTTACAGAAGCACAATTAAAAGATTACATCAAAACAATTTTTTTAGAGGTTGGACTTCCAGAAAATGATGCAAGCATAGTATCTAATCTTATGGCTGAAGCCGATATGCTTGGTGTTGATACACATGGTGTATTTAGATTACCCCAGTACGTAAAAAGATTGATCGCAGGGGGTATAAATAAAAGCCCAAATATAAGCATTGTGAGTGAAAAAAGTTCTATGGCACTATTAAATGGTGATAATGCAATGGGTCATTTAGTTATGGAAAAAGCTGCAAATATTGCTGTAGCAAAAGCAAAGGATCATGGGGTTGCATGGGTTGGTGCTAACTCATCAAACCATGCAGGTCCTGCCTCATTGTATGCGCGAATCCCTCTAAAAGAAGATATGATTGGAATATATGTAGCCGTTGGTAGTTCGAACCATGTACCACCATGGGGTGGCACAGATCTACTTTTATCAACAAATCCAATAGCAATATCAATTCCTAGTATGAAAAGACCACCTATTGTCTTGGATATGGCTACAACAGTTGCAGCATATGGTAAAGTCAAAGAAAAATTACAAAGAAAAGAAGAAATGCCTGTTGGATGGATGATTGACAAAGATGGAAAACCATTAACAGATCCATCCAAATCAAGTGAAGGCTTTTTACTTCCTATTGGTGAAGCAAAAGGTTACGGTTTGGCACTGATGTTTGGGATCCTTGCAGGAACTTTAAATGGTGCTGCATTTGGTAAGGCTGTAGTTGACTTCAATGCTGATGCAAAAAGTTTTACAAATACTGGGCATTTTATTATAGCGGTTGATATTGCTGCATTTACTGATGTAGATCAATTTAAAAGAAATATTGATGACGTCTGGGCTCAAATGAAAGGTTCAAATGTGTTACCTGGTTTTGATGAAGTCAGGTTACCTGGTGAAAGATCGAATAATCTTTTTAATGAAAGAAAGAAAAATGGTATTCCTATCCATGATAACTTGAAACAAGCACTAGACCAATTATCTGAGCAACTTAATACAAAAAAGATATACTAATTTTAAATGGATAAGAATGAACTAAGACAGGCTTTTGGTTGCTTTACAACCGGTGTCGCAATTGTAACCACTTCAAGTGAAGATTTTGAACCTGTTGGATTAACGATCAATTCATTTACTTCTCTATCACTTGAACCTCCATTACTTATGTGGGGCATTTCAAAAAATGCTCCTAGTATTGAAGCATTTAAATATAGGAGACTCTTTGAGGTTAATGTTTTATCTTCTCACCAAAAAGATTTGTTGAAAAAATTTTCAACTCCATCAAATGATAAATTTAATGATGTTCATTGGGAAATGAGCGATAATAAATTACCAAAGATAAAAGAGTGTGTGGCAAATTTTGAGTGTGTAATACACTCAATATTTCCCGGTGGTGATCATGAAATAATTGTTGGAATGATTAAACATTTTTCGTTTAACGATAAACCACCCTTGATGTTATCAAGGAGTGGTATAATCAATTAACTTATGCCTTAATTGGATATATTGGTGTTTCCCCATTTAATACTCTAGCTACATCAGAAGCTGCTTTTGTTTGCAATTCTTCTAGCGCTTCAACAGAATAAAAGGCAGTATGTGGTGCTAATATAACATTGTCTCGTCCAATTAATGGTGAGTCAGCTGGAAGGGGCTCTGTTTCAACAACATCTAATCCAGCGCCACCAATTTCATTATTATCCAGTGCTTGAATTAAATCTTTTTCATTGATTAGAGGACCACGAGCTGTGTTCACTATTACTGCTGTTTTTTTCATCTTCTTAAAGGCATCCATATTAACCAGGCCCTTAGTTTCTGGAAGTAGGGGGGCATGAACTGAGATAAAATCAGATGTCTCATATAATTCGTCCATTGACACACTTTTAACACCATATTGATCAAATACTTCCTGCGGGGCATATGGATCGCATGCAACCACATTAAAACCAAATGCTTGAGCCTTTGGTGCCATTAATCTTGGAATATTTCCAAAGCCAATTAATCCAACAGTTTTTCCTCTAAGTCTATAAATCGGAACGACTGCCGGCATTTCCCATCGACCTGCTTGGACTAATTTGTTTGATTGAGGGATTTTCCTAGCCATGGAAATTATCATTGCCATGGCCTGGTCAGATACCTCATCCAGACAATAATCTGGAACATAATTTACGGAAATACCTAATTCGCCAGCAACTTTTAGGTCAATATTATCTACACCAATTCCAAACCTGCCTATTGCTTTACACTTTTTTAGGCTCCTTAAGATATTTTCATTGAGTTTCGCATAGGTTACAAGGATAGCATCAGCATTTTCTGCTGCTTTGATGATATCTTCTTCAGAACTACTTGGAGCCTGTATAACTTCTGCATTTGCAGCTTCAAGTGCTTTTTTTGCAGGGTCTAAAGATGGAAAAGGGCTATCAGTAACAACAACTAGTGGAGTGTTTTTCATATTTCACCTATTTGTTAAGAGTTTCAGGATTTACACAATTTGGTGGAGTTTTTCCATCAATAAGCGCTTCAATATTATCAACCACTCGATGAGCCATTGCTTCTCTTACGTCTTTACCCGCAGAACCCAAATGTGGTGCTAGTACGACATTATCCATTTCAAATAGTTCTTTTTCGATTTGAGGTTCGTTTTCATAAACATCAAGACCAGCACCAGCAATTTCCTTATTTTGAAGAGCTCTTACAAGAGCTTTTTCATCAATTATGGGACCACGAGCTGAATTTACTATGTATGCTGATTTTTTCATTAGCTTAAACTCTCTATCAGAGATTAAGTGGATTGTTTCAGGACGTTCTGCTGCATGGACTGAGACAAAATCTGATTGTTCAAATAGTTCATCAAACTCAACATATTCATATCCGTATTCCTTTTCTTCACTCGGGTCCATTCTGTTTGGCCCCCAATAGAGAACTTTCATGCCAAAGCCTTTACCCCTTAGTCCAGTTGCTTTTCCGATTCTACCTCTACCACCAACTAAACCAAGTGTTTTACCTGATACATCACCACCAAGGAACATAGCAGATTGTGCGCCTGGGTAACCACCGGCTCTGACGAATCTATCTGCTTCAAGAATTCTTCTAGCTACGCATAACAATAATCCAAATGCAATATCAGCAGTAGCATCTGTTACAACTGCTGGTATTACAGTTACTGGCATGCCAATCTCCGTCGCTCCTTTGACATCAATTCTATCTGGTGTAATTGACTGAGATGCTACAGCTCTGAGATTTGGATTAGCTTGCATAATTTTCTTATCAACAACATCATGAAGTAGGCAGTATAATATATCACAACTCTTAACCTCTTCGAGTAATGTATCATAAGGTATGATTTTAGATGCATCTGGGTATACTTTTAGCTCTATATCTCCTCTTGCTTCAAGTCTATCAATTGCACTTTGCGCAATTGGTTGAGTTATAAATATTTTTGTTTTTGCCATTATCCAATTCCCTTTTTTATAAAATTATTTTACTTCAATTAATCTCTCGTCAAATGGAGTACGAGACATGATATGAGGACCGTCATCTGTGACTAAAACCATTTCCTCAAGTCTAACTCCACCTCCGCCTCTCACACCATCTATCCAGATTAGAGGCTCAACTGCAAATACCATACCAGGTTTGAATTCGTATTCAGGAGCTCCAGGAAGTGTTTCCCCAATATAAGGTGGTTCATTTGCTCCTATGCCAACTCCATGACCGATAAATAGTGATAAAAAACGCCCACCAAGTCCAAATTTAGACGCTTCATTAATAAGTGCATTTGCAGCATCTTTATTTGTTCTACCAGGCCGCATTTCAGCAATGCCAGCCTTCAAACCATAATACACGGCACTATATACATTTCTTTGTTCTTTTGATGGGAAAGATGCCTGGGTTCCGCAGTAAACAGTTCTTGCCATATCACCAAAATACCCGTTCCATGCCGCACCAATATCAATGAAAACTAAATCACCATCTCTTACAATTTTGTCAGAGCAAATTCTGTTGGGAGGCGCCATATGTTCACCAGATGCAACAAAAGGAGTCGTGACATGTGAATATTCACCACCAAGTGTGTATAATGTATGCATTGCATTGGCTGCTATATCACATTCTCTGACGCCTTCTTGAACTGAATTAATAGCAGTTGCACAAACAGCATCTGCAATTGCTGTTGCCTCTTCAAGCATAACAATTTCACCAGGCAGTTTTATCATCCTTGCATGTTGCATTGGAGTGTCCCCATCTTCTATTGATAGATCTGGAAAATATTCCTGCAAGGCTTTATGAAAGATAACATTTGATTCATCTAAGCCAAGTTTGCCTTTATCTATGTTATACTTTTTGAGGACTGGTCCAAGAATATCTTTAACTAAACCATGAATAAGTGCTTTCTCTTCAATTATGGGAATTGTATGGACTTCTTTGATCCATGGCATTGTTCTATCTATTCTATCTCTTTCGCCTCCGGAGCAAAATAATATTGGATCCTCATTTTCAATTAGTAATGCACCATTCAAACATGAAGATTTACCATGGATTATTTGAGGTCTAAGATCTGTAAGATATCTTTGGTTCTCATCTTTCCATACCAGGATAGCATCCAGCCCCGCTTTTTTAAGTTCAGCTCTAGCTTTATCAATTCTTTGCTTTCTTAATTCAGCAGGGGACACTCTTTCTTCATAGCTGACGTTAAAGCCGCCACGGGCATAATGATCAATCTTCATATCTTTTCCTTTATGATAATGTTTCTTCAGCTATAGCTCTAAATTCATCGTCATTCATAAGTTTCTTATGTTTTAGCCCCCAGTCTTTGATAGCTAATAAGATATCCATTGCCTGTTTGTCATCTGCTTTAATTTGGAATCTATTTAATCTATCTTTAATTGAATCAATACCAGAGCCCTTACCAATAACTATCTCAGGTTCAGCTTGTCCAACCATGCTTGGTCTGAATGGGAAAAGTTCAGTTTGGTTTTCATATCCACAATTAATTAACCAGTTAGCAATGATACCTGACTCAACATTGAATAGATCATCACCGACTATTGGTCTGTTTGATGGCACTCTCACGCCAGCAAGCTCTGTGACTAGATCTGCAATTCCTTTCAGTTTTTCTGTTTTAATGCCAATATCTTTATTATAGAGAGTCTTTAATGCCATCACAGTTTCTTCAGTAGGAACGTTACCAGCTCTCTCACCCAGACCAAGAACTGTTGAGTGAATTACTTCAACACCCATAGATACAGCCATCAATGTATTTGCAATGCCAAGTCCGAAGTCTTGATGGAAATGAGCTTCGAGTGGAACTTTGATCCTTTGCTTGATTGCATTCACAAAATATGGCATTGCGTGAATTGAAGTTGCTCCCATAGTATCAACTAGTGCAAGATGATCCATATGTCCTTCATTGCCAACTTTCTCAATTAAATCAATAACCCATTTTAAATCTGACCTTGTGAAGTCAATTGGGAAGAATACAACTTTCAATCCTTGTTCATGGGCATATTTTGTAGACTCAATAGATAGGTCAACAGCACGTTCAAATTCCCATCTATAACCTAATTCAATTAGATGCTGACTTGATGGAACTTCCATAACAACTCCGGATACACCTGCGTCAACAGCTCTTTGCACATCATCAACCATACATCTTGCAAATGAGAATATTTCAGGACCAAGGTTTCTTTTTGCAAGATCTGACACAACTTTTGCGTCTTGATGCGAAACGACTGGCATTCCGGCTTCAATTCTGTGGATGCCAGCTTCAGCTAATGCTTCAGCAATACGAATTTTATCGTCATAATTAAATGCAACCCCCGTTTGTTGTTCACCATCTCGCAGTGTTACATCGTGTATTTGTATTTTTTCAGGAAAATTTATTTCCTTTGTGACTTCTGGTGCGAAGTTCCATTGGCTAGTAAGCCACTGATCTGATTTCCAAGGTGTATTTGACATATTCTCTCCCATTGTAGAATTATTTTACGCATGAATATTGCATGCACTAAAAAACATTAAAGTAAGATTAGTTATATATATATTTGCCTCGATTTAGAAGAAAAAATTTAACTTTTTAATTTAATTTCTTTTTGGTTGCAATTTTATAATTTGGATCAATTTCAATAACTTTATTATGGAGGTCATTACTCTCTGAAATTTTACCCATAAGCAGTTTTATATCTCCTAATATTGCATATCCATATGAAGATTTTGGGTTTGTATCAATTAACCTTTTCGCATATAACTCTGCATCAGCATAGTTCCCTTGTTCGAATAAATTTCTAATTTGCCATTTTAGTGCCTTTGTATTCGAATTATTTTGTTTCAATTCATAATTGATAAATTCGATTGATTTTTCTATATTTCCCATTTGATAATAGTTTTTCCCAAGAATGAAATATATATTCTTGCTATGAAGTTCTGTATTCAAGGATAATGCTTTTTTCAGATCAATTTCTGCATTTTCATAATCCATTAATATGTTTAGAATTTGCCCTCTCTCAAAATATAAAAATGGATCAGAAGTATCATTGCTGATTAATCTATTGTAATATTTTAGAGCTTCTTCGTATTTTTTGGATTTAATACTTTTCTGAGCTTTTTGAAGTGTATCTGATGCTTCAGCATTTTTAATTTCAGTAATAAGCTCTGAAATTATTTCAGAATTTACGTCTTTATTATTTAAAATAGAAATATTAAAATTTGCCATATCAAATTTTTTAAGAGATCCAAGTAATTTAATTTTTTCGACTAGAAATTTTGTATTTTCCCTATCACGCATAATAGCCTTATTTAAGCTTACTAAAGCTGAATTGTCGTCGTTGTTGAGTCTTGATATTAGGTGGTTTAGATAATATGAATAGGAATAATCAGGGTTAATCTCTATCATCTCAATGGTTAATTTGTTAGCTCTTTCTAAATCACCAATGATGATGTAATTTTCAGCAAGCTGAGATATTGTTTGAATGTCATTTGGTGTTTCATATACTAACCCTGTGAGTATTAAGATTGCTTTCGATTCTTCCCCGGACTTGAATAATGCTCTGGAATATTGTCTTTTTGTATCAATTCCTGTGTTTCCAAGCTCTATTGCTTTTTCAATTAAGTTAGACGCTCTTGTGTAATTACTCAAATTTAGGTCAATCAACCCTGCTAGGTAGAAAATATCTGCGTTTGGTTTCCTGTCTATCTCAAATAATTTATTAATATTATCTTTTGCTAATTCATTCTTGTTGAGTGAATAGTATGAGTTTGCAAGAGAAAATAGTAAATCTTTTCTTGTCTTATTAGTGTCCTCATTTAATGCTTTTTGGCAGTTAGCTATTGCCGGTTGATGTAATCCAATCTGAGAAAATTGGATACACTTTTTAGCACTTACTTCATCAGCTTGGGCGTGTTGAAATATTGATAACAAGAAAAATGAGATTAGTAGGGGTATTTTTTTAATGTATAATTGCATTAGTTATATCTCAATTATGTAATTTATCCATTATAGTTAAGTTATAATATAAATGAAGTATTATTAGCTATATGCATCAAACTCTTCCCAAATAATCAATTATTTTATCTATTTCTCTCAAGTAAAACTTATTTTCCAATATTGTGTATTGCATTAGTGGAATAATTTGATATATCAAAATTTTGAAGTCCCAAAATTCATCACTGATTTTATTTATTTCATTATAGCATTCGTAAAAACCTCTACCAAATGTTCCATTTTGATATATGTATGCCAACTCATATTCATTATCTCCATAGAATATTGCAGGATCAATTATTTGATATGTATGAGTTTTAGCTTGCCTATTAATTAATATATTTCCTCTCCAAATATCACCATGCAAAAGAGAGGGATGACTTGGCTCTGTTAAATTCTCTTTTATTACTTCTCTGAAATTTTTGTACTTATTGTATCTTCTCATATCGATCATGGATCTATTTAGTAATATCTCTAGATAATAATCATATCTATTCTCTAAAAAGAATTTAATCCAACTTGGTGTTTTTTTATTATTTTGTATTAAACTACCTAAATATGTAGAATATCTGTAACCATAGTGTATACCCTTTTTTGAATGTAATTCTGAAAGACAATTGGCAAGTAGTTCATAGTCGTAAGTTGCTGGAATATAATCTCTGTCATTTTCAAAATATTCCATTAGCAATAGATCGTTATCAGCGTAATAAATTTCTAGGGAAATACATTTAATTTCCCTTAGATCATCATAAATCTCTTTTAAAACTGTGAGCTGGTTTGTAGATTTTTTATTTAATTTGAGAATATATTTTTTATTGGTTTTCAAAAGGTATGTTTCAATATCATACTGCTTTGATAATAGATTGACACTTTCAATAACTGAATTGAATGGTAAAACTTTCTTAGCTTTAAGTAATTGAACTATATCCATCATTCATCCCCATAAGGAACTTTTTGCAATAGAGACTTTGTTTCGATGATATAATAGAGCATGTTCTCTATCTTTCTCCAAAAATAGAGGTCCATCATGATCAATATAGTCTGCGTAGTAAGCAATAATTTGAGATGCAGCAACTCCTAAGGATGTACATAACATGCATCCTGACATGATTTTTAAGTTATTTTTTTTAGCAGTCTTAACCATATTTAGGGATTCAGTTAAGCCACCAGATTTATCTAATTTTATATTTATTGCATCATAACATTTACTAATTTTTTCTATATCGTCTGATACATGGCATGACTCATCAGCGCATATAATTGTGTTTACTTTTATGTCTTTCAGTAAATGATCAAACTCAACTTTCATTGGTTGCTCTATCATTTCAATATTAAATTGTTCAGCATATCCTAGATATTTAGTCATGTCTTTGACTTGTATTGACTCATTGGCATCTAAAATGATTCTTTTTTTAGGATAGCAGGTTCTTATATTATATATTTTGTTATAATCATTATCAGTTCCGTCAAGTTTAATTTTAAAAATTTCATATTCATTGTATTTTAAAGCCCTCGTCATTGTTTTATCGAGTGATGTTAGGTCTAGAGTTATCATCGTAGTTATGTTTTTTGGTCTCTGGATTTTTAAATAATCCCAAATTGAGAGCCCATTTTTTTTTAAAAAATAATCCCATAATGCAATATCTACAGCAGATCTCGCAGGACTTGGTAAAAATAACTCAGATAGATTATTTTGGTTGATTGTAAAGTGACCTTGTTCAACAGTTTTTTTTATTTTGCTGAGTTCAAGTAATTCTGTATGAATATTTCTTTTGTATCTTGAGTTTGGCGTACATTCACCAACACCTTGGATTTTACCATCTGTGACCTCAACTTTGATAATCTCCGCGTTATTTTTAGTTCCTCTTGAAATAGAAAAACTATCATTTAATTTAAATATTTCAGGATAATAATTTAATTCCAATGTTGTCATTGAAGGTGTTTCTGACGCTATTCACAGTGATTGCAGATCTTTATTAGTCAAGTTTTCCAATTGAGTGGGATATTAGAATAAATAAAATTCCTGACTCTGAGTCTAATAGAAGCCCAATCTCATTTTCATCATTTGTTCTTTGATAATTATTTATGATTTCTTCAAAGGACTTCAGATATTTATTTGCAAGACTCCTAAAGTTTCTATTCTCAGAATATCGTGTTTTAATTGCATTAAATAATCTCTTGCCAATTCTTGAGTAATCTTTTTCAGAAATAACTTGGTCTTCACCACTATAAAAAGATTCCCATATTGCACTTGGTTTTTTATCTGTTAGTATTGAATATAATTTTTCATAATCAAATTTGAGAGTATCAAGAAGCTCATTTTCTAACGTCTCTAACTTTTGATTGTCGGCTTGATGTTTTTTCTCATTTAACCTGGAATTTGGTGTTAAAATTTCAGGTAGGAACCAGTCTTTTGATTTACTTTTCTTTTGTAAAGGCGGCGCTTTTTCATTAGATTTCGATTTTTGTATCTTAATTGGTGGTTCGTCTAACGATTTATTTGAACCAGCATCTATATCTCTGTAATTATCATAATCAGATATCAATTTATTTAGTTTTGATATTGCACTTATTTGTTCTTCAATTACATTTCTCATCTTATTTAGGTAATTTGAAGCCTCGTCCGGTAGTTCAAAAAGTTCTCTTTTAACCATATTTTTCGTTATATTTAGCTCTTTGGAGAGGGTTGTTGAAGCATTGACAAGGTCATTAATATTATCTTTGTATTCGACGGATAGATTGTTAATTTCTTTGTTAATTTTATTTATGGTATCTGATTGAATATCGAACATATCAGCAGTCAATTTTATTGTCTTGTTTGATATTTCAGAAGCTAAATCGTCCGATATATTCCTTGCTTGATTTTTAAACTGAATAATTTTTTGCGAAATGTCTTCAGAAATTTTATCTATGTTTGAAGTTGTATGTTCACCTAATTCTGATGTTTTCTGAATCAATCTTGAGCTTAATTCAATTAAATCTTGATGAGTCTTTTCTTGAATTGATTTAAGTCCTGAGTCAGTAATTTTAGATGTTTCACTGAAGTTTGATTTTATTGTTTTGAGAATTTCATTGATTGTTAAATTTAGCTGATCTGTAGTTTCAATTGTGATTTCCTTGATGGACTCATTCATAATTTTTGTTTTTGCATTGAACTCTAGTACTTTTTGATCAAAAGTTTTTTCAAGCTGAAATTTTTGATCCTCAATGGTTGATTTTGTATCATTTTGTAAATTGTAGAATATATCTTCTACTTTTTTAAGTTGTTCTTTTATTTGAGTGTCAATATTTGATGAAATACCGAGTAGCGAATCTGACAATTGGGTGTTCATCTTAATTTCTTCTCTCAGTTTATCATCAATTTTTGAGACAGTTTCTTGTCCGACGATAGATATTTTATTTTCAAATTCTTGTGATATTGCTTCAAGGGATTGGATGTCATTTGCAAGATCATTGAAGATATTTAATAACTTTGGTTCGATCACTTCACGGAAGTTATTTAAAAGGTCATCAGCATTAATCAATTTTAAGTCAATTAAATCACTAATACTTTTTAATTCTGTTATTGAATGATCAAGTCTCTTGTTTTGATCTGAAACCATTGAATTAATATTACTAAGGCTCTGATCTAATTCATCTTTATTTAACTTAATGATCTGAGTTTGATCAAGTATCTTATTGTTTGTTTGATCCAAGTTTTCTCTAATCTCCGTGCTATTCATGTTGATTGTATTGGATACATTTTGAATTTTACTTATGGACTGATCAAATAAATCAATTTTCTCATTTATGCTGTTTTCAACCTCTTTTAAACGATCAACATAAGAGCTAATCTCTGAACCAAGATGAATGGTTCTTGTGTCAATTGTTTCAAGTATTTTTTGTAAATCAGAATTTGCTGTTTCTGATGATAACGTTAATTCATCCTTTTGGACTTTAAGTAAATTGATTGTATTCTCAAGTTTTGATTCACTAAGGTTAATAGTTTCATTTATGTTATCCAACTCTAGTGAGAGGGATTTTTCTAAGTCACTTGTTTTCTTGATAGCATCATTAACAGATGATGTGATTTGGTTGACTTCACTTTTTATTGCACCGCTGAGTGTTTTAATCGCTTTTTCTGATGAACTGGTTGGGTGAGTTAGACGAAGCGCTGCATTTAGAAGCCCGTTTGATAAAATTGTTAGGTCATGCACTTTACCAATTAATGATATATATAACCATATAATAGGAATAAAAATTAATGATAGGGTTAGATATATTTGGATCTTTTGGTCTAAGAGTAATTGAATTATGGATTCAAGATTTGACAAGTTATTTTTGTTGAAATAATAGAAAATTCCGCAACAAATAAATATGTAAGAAACTGTTATTAAAAAAGTTAGACTTTTTAATCTTTTTGATTTCCCATTATTTAATTGTTCTATGAGGCTCGCTGCATATATATCATCATCATTTGCATGGTTTATGCTGTTCTGTTGGAGATTTGTGTCCGTTCCTTTTTCAATCTTTAAGTCACTCATTTTATTCAATCAATTTTTCAATAAATATAATAGTTTATGTGATGATATTTAAACTAAATTGTTAGCTACTGACTATAGTATAGTTAGGAAAATTAATCAAACAATTAAAGGAATAATTAATATATTCCATGAGAAAATCACTTCAATTAATCACAAGCTTGATTATCTCAAATTGAAAAAATAAAAGATAGCATTATATTAAAAGAGGTACTACAGGATAGAATATAAATGATCACAATAAATTTCATAAACTCAAAGGGTATACAAAAATCAGTTG
>CENU01146128.1_pt1 | contig 22585 bp, 17 predicted proteins | sample 361331 | NCBI WGS metagenome assembly CENU01 (sample SAMEA2619766, study PRJEB7988) | marine metagenome | isolation source: saline water (ENVO:00002010), including | reverse complement strand
GACGCCGGCGTCGCCGACCTGGTCACCCGACGGCGAACATATTGCATTCGTTGCTATTATCCCGGCCAAGAACAAGTGGAATGTATCCATTCCCTCGCCACCCGAGGGCGCGAAGTGGACCGAGGGACCTCGTATCCTCGATCGTATTCACTACCGTCAGGATCGGGTTGGTTTTCGCGATCCGGGGTATTCCCATCTGTTCGTTGTGCCGGCGAGTTCGGGCACGGCCCGCCAGCTGACCTCAGGCGAATGGCACGTTGGTGCACAGTTCGACGGACTGTTCTCTGGGGCAGGTTTAAGCTGGACGCCCGACAGCAAGCGAATCTTGTTCGATGGACTCGATGATCCAAACAGTGATTTGATGTATCGGCGGTCGCATATCTACGCTATCGATGTCGCTACAGGCGAACGGGAGGTGCTGACTGACAGCATCGGCTACTGGACCGATCCGGTCGTGTCGCCTGATGGTAGGCGCGTTGTCTATTCCGGTTACCCGAAAGCGAAGGAAACCTACGAAATGCCGCATCTCTTCGTCATGGATATCGACGGCGGCAACCCTAGCAACCTGACCGAAGACTTCGACCGGCCGGCGAACGCCGTGATCTGGGACGACAACAACCGCCGGATCTATTTCACTGCCCAGGATCGCGGTTACGTCAATGTCTTCAAAAGCGATCTCAACGGAAAAGTGACTCCGGTAACCTCCGGGCAGCAGGTCGCAACACTGGTATCGGCCGACAAGGCGCGCACTGTTGGTGTCGGTCTTATCAGCAACTTTAGCGAGCCCGGCGACATCTACCGTTTCCCATTGGCTAGGCCCGGAGAGCCGACCCAGTTGACCGCGGTCAATGCCGATATGCTGGAGGGCAAGACGCTCGGTGAGCAGGAGGAAATCTGGTTCGAGGCGGAAGATGGAAGCATGGCACATGGCTGGATTGTCAGGCCACCAAATTTCGATCCCGAGAAAAAATACCCGATGATTTTCGAAATTCACGGTGGTCCGTTTGCCATGTACCAGGGCCGCTTTAATCTGACCTATCAGATCTACGCGGCGAACGGATTCGTCGTTCTCTATACCAATCCGCGTGGCAGCACGGGTTACGGCGAGGCATTTTCACAGGCGATCAGCCGCGCGTATCCGAGCGTCGATCATCTCGATCTGATGGCGGGTGTCGACGCGGCACTCGAGACTGGTTATGTGGATGAAAAACGCCTTTATGTCGGTGGCTGCAGCGGTGGTGGCGTACTATCCAGCTGGATGATCGGTCATACCGATCGTTTCGCAGCGGCGGCTGTCCGTTGCCCGGTCGTTAACTGGATGAGCATGATGGGAACCACCGATATTCCCTTTTTCACGCTGTCTTTCTTCGAGAAGCCCTTCTGGGAAGACCCGACCGATTGGTTGAAGCATTCATCGATCATGTATGTCGACAAGGTGACCACTCCGACACTGGTCATGACGGGTGAAAAGGATCTGCGGACCCCGATGGCGCAGTCAGAAGAGTACTATGCGGCCCTAAAGGTGCAGGGGGTACCAGCGCAGCTAATGCGCTTTAACGAAGAATATCACGGTACAAGCTCAAAGCCGTCAAACGCGATGCGCACCATGGCTTACATGATGGCTTGGTACAACCAGTGGACCGAGGATGGTGAAGTCACTGACTCGGACGAGTAAGTATGCTGCAGTCGTCCGGAGAGCCTTCGTTTTCCGGGCGGTTTGTTACGATTCCGCCGTTGGTAACCGTACGCCTGTTTCGGTAGCCACGAGATGATCCTGCATCAGCTATGAGCGAAGGTTTGCGTCGTTCGTGTACACGCCGAGCCGGTCGTGATTGGGGCGTTAGTGCATTCGTTGCCGACTTTTCTAGGTCGCTGAATACGACTACGAGAACGGTGTGTGCGGCCCATGCGATACGGGTTCAGTGCTGGAGTCGGTGTTCCCAGTAGTACGCCAGATCGGCCGCGAACACGCAGTAAGATAGTCAGGCAGTTGAGAGCTACCGCGCTCGCGCCGATATTAAAGGTCTAATGCGCCCCGTAGCGAGTTCGGTAGTGCTTCGATCACCTCTACCGTGGCGAAGTTGCCGATTAAATCTTGATCAAGACATGAGAAGTTGACCACTCGATTGTTCTCGGTCCGTCCCGCCAATTGCCCTGGGTCTTTTTTTGATACGCCCGTTACTAGGATGCGTTGTTTCGAGCCCACCATTCGTCGGCTGATGGCCTGCGCTTGTTGACTGATGCGCGATTGCAAGATGTGTAATCGCGTCTTTTTCACGTCATCTGGCGTGTTGTCCGCAAGCTCGGCGGCCGGTGTGCCAGGCCGGGCGCTGTAGATAAAGCTGAACGACGTATCGAAACCAACGTCATCAATGAGCTTCATCGTGGCGGCAAAGTCCGGTTCGGTCTCTCCGGGAAAGCCGATGATGAAGTCCGATGACAGTGAAATGTCGGGTCTGATGGCACGCAGCGCACGAATCTTGGACTTGTACTCGATCGCTGTGTGGCCGCGTTTCATTGCCATCAGTATGCGATCAGACCCGCTTTGTACCGGAAGGTGAAGATGGTTAACCAGTGCTGGCACTTCGCGGTAGCACTCGATGAGGCTGTCGCTGAACTCTACAGGGTGAGACGTGGTGTAACGAATTCGCTCGATGCCGGGAACCATGTTGACCAGCGTAATGAGTTCAGCAAAGTCGACGATCTCGCCCAAATGGTTATGGCCGCGATAGGCGTTCACATTTTGCCCAAGCAGGTTGATCTCTTTTACACCACTGTCGGCGAGGTGGGCGACTTCGGCAATGACATCGTCAACCGGGCGGGAAACCTCCTCACCACGGGTGTAGGGAACGACACAAAACGTGCAGTACTTGCTGCATCCTTCCATGACCGACACAAAGGCAGTGGCGCTGTCGGTGCTTGGTTGCGGCAGCCGGTCAAATTTCTCAATCTCGGGAAACGAAATATCGACAACAGCGCTGCTACTCGATTCCCGGTCGTCGAGCATCTCGGGCAGTCTATGAAGTGTTTGGGGGCCAAAAATGAGATCGACGTAGGGTGCTCGCTCGCTGATTGCCTCACCCTCTTGGCTGGCAACGCAGCCGCCGACCCCAATGACAACATCGGGTCGCTTCGCTTTGATTGCTTTCCATCGCCCCAGCTGATGAAAAACCTTTTCCTGCGCCTTCTCTCGAATAGAGCAGGTGTTCAGCAATAGGACATCAGCCTCCTCAGCATCGTGAGTCTGCTCCATGCCATGGCTCTCTTTGAGTAAGTCACCCATTCGAGCCGAGTCGTATTCATTCATCTGACAACCGTGGGTCTGAATGAAAACCTTTGATCGCTTGGCGTCTGTCAAAGTTGCTGATCTCTGATAACGGAAAGCCGCGAAGTATACCGCTTATAGTGACAAACTCAGCAACACTAATGCTCGTTTTGGTTAAAAGTGCTAGCATCGCGACCCCATTTGAACGACAGCTACACTATGGCGGCGCAACCCGTTTACAAAATCATTTTTCACAATGGCAAGCAGGTCTTTGAGATCTTTGCTAAGCAGATCTACCAGAGTGATATGTGGGGGTTTATAGAAATCGAAGAAATGCTGTTCGGTGAGCGATCGCAAATTGTTGTCGACCCGAGCGAGGAGAAACTGAAGTCAGAGTTTTCCGGCGTCAAACGCAGCTACATCCCGATGCAGTCGATCATTCGCATCGATGAAGTTGAGAAGCAAGGCGCGGCCAAGATCAGCGAGGGCGGCGAGGGTAGCAAGATCGCAACCTTCCCAATGGCACCGGGGGGTGCCAGTTCGGTCGGTTCAGATGATTAGCAACCAACCAATCATTAACCCGGTTTGACGGCGCTCAGAATTGCGCGTTGCGGCGCCGAGTGACCTTCGATTGTTTTTTGTGAGTCGTCCGGATCAAGGAAGTCTGACAGTGAGTGAAAGGTCATCCACGACGTGGATCGCTGCTCGGCAGTGCTGGTTTGGTTGATATCGACTAGTTCAACATCGACAAATCCGAGTTTTTTGAGCCAACTTCCCAGCGCCGGCGCGCTTGGCAGAAACCAAACATTCCCCATTCGCGCATAGCGATCTGGCGGCATAAAAACGGTCTGAGCGTCACCCTCAACCACCAGTGTTTCCAGAATGAGTTGACCACCCGGGGCGAGACATTCTCGTAGCCGAGACAAATGATCGATCGGCGATTTCCGGTGATAGAGCACGCCCATCGAAAATACGGTATCAAAGGCCTCTAGCTTTGCTGGTAGATGCTCTAGCGCGAGTGGCAAAACGTGAATGTTTGGGCACTGCAGGTAATGTTGCAGGGCCTTGAATTGAAGGACGAACAATGGCGTGGGGTCGATGCCAATCACTTCATCGGCGCCCTGACCCAGCATGCGCCAACAGTGGTAGCCATTCCCACAGCCGACGTCGAGTACGCGTTTTCCGGCCAGTGGACGAAGCGCGGGCTGCAGGCGATCCCATTTGAAGTCAGATCGCCACTCGGTATCGATAGTCACGTCGAACAAAGAGAAGGGACCTTTTCGCCATGGGTGCAAGCCTCGCAATGCGCGCTCGAGTTCGCTGCTTGACGCTTGGCTAATATCACCGGAGCAACCAACTGCTGATTGATTCAGTAATGTTGCGTCGGCGTTTAGCTGGGGAAGTGCTGCCAGCGCATCGCGCCAACGTGGCAGATCGCCGTAGCGTTTTTCGGACATTCTGTGCGCAATATCGCCCGGCAGTTGCTCAAGCCAGTTGACCAGCGACGGTAACTCCCAGCGTTGGTTGAACTGTTCTAAGTCGAAGGCTAGTTCGGTCGGCTGATCCACAATAATCGGTTCCCTAGGCGATTGCGATCAGCGATGCGAAATTCAGGCATTGAAACCAGACCTCGGATCGGCTGAAGCCGGCTGCCTTTAGCCTCGCTCTGTGGTCATCGGCTGTCTCGGGTATCAGCACCGTCTCGAGTGACGACCGCTTTTGGGCGATTTCCAAGTCGCTGTAACCCTGAGCTCGCTTGAAATCATGGTGCATATCGATCAGCAAGTGGTCCATGGTAGGGTCGTCCATCGCGAGTTTCTCAGAGAGAATCAACAATCCTCCGGGCACTAATGCCTCCCGGATACGGCTCAGCAGTGCGAGGCGCTGATCGACAGGTATAAACTGTAAGGTGAAGTTGAGTATCACAACACTACTGGGTTCTAATTTCACAGCCGTGATATCGGCTAACTGCCAGTCTATGCGTGATGCGTTGGAAAATTGCAGCTGCGCGCGGTTGATCATGGCCTCCGAGTTATCGATACCAACGAGCTTGCAGCTGTTGCTTGGGATCGCAGCTTCTGCTGCTCGGAGCGACTCGCCCAGCGAGCAACCTAGGTCATAGATGGCGGTTTCTGGCACAGCGTGGCGTTGTGCCAGCAACCCGGTCATAGCGACGATCGTAGAGTAGCCTGGGACCGAGCGTTTGATCATATCGGGAAAGACCTCAACCACCTCTTCGTTAAAGGTAAAAAGAGAGGGGTCGGCCAACACCTCGCTGAATAGGCGATCGCGTTTTGATTCCGTCATGAAGCGCTACTTTCAATCTCAATATCTAATGTCCATTATGATAACAGGCGTTCCGCCACCAACATGGTTCCCGTATACTCCGGCGTGTTTCACTGTTAGATGAGAGTCCAGATGCTGAGCACGCTTTCGGTATTACCGCCCGACCCCATTTTAGGCCTCGCTGCGACTTGTCGCGCCGACACCAATCCCGACAAGATTGATCTGACGGTAGGCATATATATGGATGAGAACGGTATCTGCCCTGTCTTCGAGGCTGTTCAAATGGCGCAGCGGGCGCTGATAGCGGAGGAAGTCACCAAGGCCTATCTTCCTGCTGCGGGTGATCAGATGTTTTTGGATCAAATGAAAGGGCTGGTTTTTGGCGATGAGCTTGTTGGTGACGGCCAACACATTACCGCTATTCAGACACCCGGTGGTTGCGGCGCTATCCGAATCGCTTCTGAAGTGCTCGCTGAGGCGTCTCCCGATGCCACCGTCTGGGTGAGCAATCCGACTTGGCCTGTTCACATCCCTTTACTCGGCTCGGTGGGGCTTAAATTTGCCACTTACCGCTACTACGACCCAGCCAGCCATGGCGTCGATTTCGAGGTTATGGTTGACGATCTAAAAGGAGCCAGGGCTGGTGATATCGTTTTGTTGCACGGTTGTTGTCACAATCCCTCGGGTGCTGATCTGACGTTAGACCAGTGGTCAGCGATCGCAGATCTTGCTGAGTCACAGGGTTTTACCGTACTGATTGATCTCGCTTACTTGGGGATGGGAAAGGACCTTGAAGTTGATGCGGCGGGTTTGCGATTGATGGCGAGCCGTTTGGGAGAAGTGATTGTGGCGGCATCCTGCTCGAAAAATCTTGGTTTATACCGGGAGCGAACCGGTACTGCTCTGTTTTTTGGCCGCAATTCACAAACAGCGGCAGCAACCCAAAGCCACGGTCTGGGTGCCGCGAGACGGGTTTACTCAATGCCGCCAGCTCACGGTGCGCTGCTAGCTGGCCGAGTGCTCAGTGACCCAGAGCTCAGGGCATCTTGGGAGGCCGAGTTGGCGGGTATCTGTGCAAGGATGAATCTGCTACGAAATACCTTTAGTGAGCGACTGACGGCACGTACTGATCGAGACTTTGCATTTATCTCGCGTGAGAACGGGATGTTCTCGTTCTTGGGCTTGTCTGTTGAACAGGCGCAGTCATTGAGGGCATCCCGAGGTCTGTATATGCTGGACTCGTCACGGATCAATGTGGCGGCGCTCAATGACCACAATATGGACCTTGTGGTCGAGGCTGTTGCATCGGTTCTGTAGTTCTGTCGCTCTGTAGTTCTGGAGCTACGTAGCGGTCAGCGAAGGCGTCAGATCGCTACGACGTGCTGTCCTCGAGTTCGATCAAACGCTCGAGCGCGACATCCAATTGCTCACCGGCTCTGGCAAGTTCTGTCAGCGTTTCATTAACCTCATGGCTGTCCCGGGTATAAAAATCCGGAGTCTCAGTTAGCACCATCAGGCGAAGATGGTCAGCCTCGAGGGCTTCTATTTGTGCGGGTAACTGATCGAGTTCTCGTTGTTCCTTATAGCTAAGTTTGCGAGCGGAGCGCTCTTGGTTTTGCTTTGCTGGTTTTTGATCAGTCGTTGATGACGGTGCAGCTGCACCACGATTCTCGACAGACGAGCGTTGGAAACCACCACCCCGAGCCTCCCAGTCAGAAAAGCCCCCGGCTTGCTCATCAACAACACCGTGGTCGTCGATGACCAATAAGCTGGTGACGACCTTGTCCATGAAATCCCGATCGTGGCTGACCAATAGCACGGTGCCGGTGTAGTCGAGCAAGACCTCCTCGAGTAATTCTAGAGTCTCAATGTCGAGGTCATTGGTAGGTTCATCGAGCACTAGCAGATTGGCAGGCTGTGTAAACAGCTTTGCCAAAATAGCCCGGTTGCGCTCGCCACCCGACAAGGCCTTGGCGGGAGCTCGGACACGATCGGGCGAAAACAGAAAATCACCCAGATAGCCGATTGCGTGCCGCTTCTTGCCACCAACCTCGATAAACTCCTGACCGCCGCAAATGTTATCGATCAGATTCTGATCGGGGTTGAGGTTTGCCCGTAATTGGTCAGAGTAAGCAGTTTCAAGTTTTGATCCCAATTTCACGCTGCCTGCAGTGGGGGTCAGCTTGCCGAGAATCAGATTGATCAGTGTGGTTTTACCGGCACCGTTTTTCCCAACGATACCAACACGATCTCCCCTTTGAATCACACTGTTGAGGGCCGTTAGGACGGGTTTGTCGCCATATTGAAAATCTACATCGGTAAGCTCGGCCACTAGCTTGCCGGATAACACCGAGTTATCTAATTGAATGTTGGCACGGCCCTCTCGATGTCGTCGACTCGCTCGCTCCTCTCGCATCGTCTCGAGACGTCTTACTCGTCCCTCGTTTCGCGTTCGACGCGCTTTTATTCCCTGCCTGATCCAGACTTCTTCCTGTGCAAGTCGCTTGTCGAACAATGCATCGGCTTTGGCTTCGGCCTCGAGCGCGTCATTTCGATGGCGCATAAAGTCGCGATAACTGCCGGTCCAGAGCGATAGCTTGCCTCGATCAAGCTCGCCGATTCGATTGGCAACGGCCTGCAGAAATCGGCGATCGTGGGTGATTACAACCAATGCGCCGTTGTATTGTGCGAGCTGTGCTTCGAGCCACTCGATGGTTGGAATGTCGAGGTGGTTGGTGGGCTCATCGAGTAGCAGTAAATCGGGCTTCGACACCAAGGCTCTCGCCAAGGCAACGCGTCTACGCCATCCCCCTGAGAGGTCTTTGAGAAAACGATCACCATCAAGGCCTAGTTGGGTGAGCGTGGTTTCGACCTGCGTTCGCATTCGCCAACCGTCATTTGCCTCAATCGCTTGCTGGATGCGAGCCATTTCTGCGAGCTCGCTATCACTGTTGGCGTTCACCAGGGCTTCGTATTGTCGAAAGAGGTCGCCGATATCGGTGAGACCGCCGGATACCCAGTCAAAAACGCGTGTATCGCCCTCGATGGGCAGCTCCTGCTCGAGCCGCGCAAGGCGGATGGCGGGATCGATCCAGCGACTGCCATCGTCCAACGGGTGTTCGCCACTGAGCACTCGAAATAAGGTGGTTTTACCGACGCCATTGCGGCCGAGTAGGCCAATTCGATCCCCCTTTTCGATGACGAAGTCGACCCCATCCAGTATGGCATGCGAGCCAAAGTGCAGTTCTGCATTGCTCAATCGCATTATTGCCATCAAAAAATTCTCCTTTTCCCCCTATGGAGTCTACGCAAGCCGGTGATTGACCGATGGATTTTGTTAAAATGGGTGCTCTGGGGGAGAGCATGACACAGCAAAATGAACGTTACGACGACCGTATGGTGGCTATTTGGCTCCTGATCTGTGCGGCCACTATTTTCGGTATGATTTTATTGGGCGGGGTCACGCGTCTGACGGATTCTGGCTTATCAATGGTCGATTGGCGGCCCATCATGGGGGTTGTGCCGCCGCTCTCTGGTAGCGACTGGGTAGCGCTCTTCGATGAATACAAGCGCTTCCCCGAGTACCAGTTAATCAACCAGTCGATGACATTGGCTGAGTTCAAGGTCATTTTTTACTACGAGTATCTACATCGCATGCTCGGTCGACTCATTGGTCTCTTATTTTTCATTCCACTTGTTGTCTTGTGGTTAAAAGGGCGGATCCGACCAGAGTTAATGCCGCGTCTTTTATTCCTGCTCGCGCTGGGTGGGGCGCAAGGCTTGATGGGTTGGTATATGGTTCAAAGCGGTTTGGTTGATCGACCCGATGTTTCTCAATACCGACTCACTGCGCATTTGGGACTTGCTATCACCATTTATGGACTGATTGTCTGGCAAATCACTAGCTTGCTGTCCGACGGTCGAACCTACCGCATGGGTGCTGGGATGGGGCCGGTCTACCTCATAGGGTTGGTCTATATAATGATTCTCAGTGGCGGCTTCGTCGCTGGCACTGATGCGGGGTTGTCATTCCCCACCTGGCCACTGATGGGGGACTCCTTCATCCCCACAGCACTCTATCGCGATGGTTGGATATCGGCTTTTGAGCAAGTCACTACCATCCACTTTAACCATCGTATGCTCGCCTACTTAACCGCCTTAATTGTAGTGACTGTCGCAGCGCGATCCCTTGCTAAGACCGCCGATTCAAGAGTGCGGATAGCGAGCTGGCTATTGCTGTTGATTCTCGCTTGTCAGGTACTTCTTGGTATCTCCACGGTGCTTACTCATGTGGCGATTCCAATCGCTGCCGCACATCAAAGCGGTGCTGTTCTACTGCTGACGGCGACTGTCTTTTGGGTTCACTCAAAGCAAACCGAAAATTTGAGATCGGATTTTTGAGCCGCCCCTTGCCCGTTGGGGATTTTACCGTTTGTAAAACAGGGCAGACGCCTGTATATCAGAGGTAATGGGTCGGGTTTAAGCGGGGGATAGCGTTGCCCGAAGCATGTGAAAAAAAGAGCAATTCGGCAGAAAATGTTGTAAACAAAGACCCGACAAGCCGGCGCTAACCCACGAGCAAGCGATGTGGATTGTTTTAGAAAGCGATGGACGGACAAAGCCCGAGCATTTTCGTCCCGATGTGCTCAAGGCTTTTGAGTTGGCGCAGCTTGAGATGTGTCGAATATTTGAATCTTTCAAAGACGCAGAGCAGTGAGTGCTAAGCAGATGATGGCTGGGGTCGAGACATGAGAGCACTGATCGTTGAAGACAGTCCGACGCTTTGCTCGATTTATGAGGCTTATCTCGCTGGTCTGGGCTTGTCAATTTCGGTTGCTGAAACCTTCGCGGGAGCCGAGAGCCTTATCGAGAGCAACAAGCCAGATTTGATTTTGCTTGATATTGAACTGCCCGACGGCAACGGGTTGGACCTCCTTCCTAAAATACAGGCACTCAAACCAGCACCGGTATCGATTGTAATGACAGGGCACGGAACCGAGTTTGCTGAAAAGGCCTTGGATGCGGGCGCTGCTGATTTTCTCGCCAAACCTTTTGACGCGGTCCGTTTGCGAGTCACTGTTGAAAATGCCATGCAACGCAAGGAACTGTCGACTCGCATAGATCAATTGTCTGCCAAGCGCGACCAGTTAGGCGCGCTGCAGGGATCGTCAGCTGTGATGCGGGCCGTTTACGATGTGGTAGAGCGGCTTGCCGTCAGCTCAGAAACTGTTCTGATTACAGGCGAAAGCGGCACCGGTAAAGAATTGACGGCGAGAGCCATACACGACTGGTCAGCGCGCGCTCCCGAACCATTTGCTGTCGTTGACTGCGCTAGATTACCCACGGAGATGGGGGAGCGCGAACTATTCGGTGTAAACGAGTCGTCTGATTCGGGGTGGATTCGACGTGGGTTGGTACCGCGCGCGGAGGGTGGAACACTATTCCTCGATGAGGTGTCGGAGTTGAGCTATGAACTCCAGTCGATCCTCTTGCGCTTTTTGGAAACTGGCATTTACATGCCGGTTGGTGCACAGCGTGAAAGCGAGGCCAATGTTCGGATTATTGCCTCTACCAACAGAGACCCCTTGGAAGAGGTAAGAGCTGGCCGCTTGCGTGAGGATTTATTTTATCGACTCCATGTATTGCCTGTGCGGATGCCTCCGCTTCGGGAGCGTCTTGAGGACGTGCCAGCCCTCGCTGAGGACATGCTGTTTCGCCTAGCACGCCAAGCTGGTAGACAGTTCGAACCTCTGTCGCAGGAGGCTAGGGTTCGACTACAACAATACGCTTGGCCGGGTAACGTCCGTCAGCTTGAGAATATGATGCGCTGGTTGGCCACGATGCTGGTGGGTAGGCAGGTATCGGTCGATGCGATCGACGATGCCATCAAGCAGTTTGATCAAGATCAGGTGGTATCAGAGCCCGCATCGCCAGTCGAGGTGGAGATGAGCCCCCCCGGCGAAGGGAAGGTAGAGCCGCTCTGGATCACTGAGAAGCATGCGATTGAGCGCGCCATCAAGCAGTGCGATGGCAATATCCATAAAGCAGCAGCGCTTCTCGAGGTCGCTCCTTCCACAATTTACCGAAAAATGCAGAGCTGGAAGTCGGCCAATTCGCGTCGCTAAAACGAAGAGGAGAGGACCATTTACGGTGTCATCAATAAATCTTTGAAAGAGATGGTGGTTGAGGGCTCTGGCGAGGACACATGGAACTCGGTTATGGCAAAGGCGGGTGTTCCCAGTGACAGCTTTTTGGCAATGCGCAGCTACGATGATGAGATCACCTTTCGCCTAGCGGTGGCCTCCTCGGACGTTTTGGGCATTGAGGTCGACGCTGCATTGAATGCCTTTGGTCATCATTGGGTGAAACATACCCTGGCTAGGGATTACGATGCTCTCGCACGCTCAACCGGAAGCACCATGCTTGAGTTCCTGGGGAATCTGAACGCACTGCATGACCGAATTACAACGACATTTCTAGACTATCAACCCCCTGAGTTCAATGTCAGTGAGCTCGTAAACAACCGCATGGAGGTCGAATACATTAGTCACCGCGAAGGCTTGGTTGCTTTTGTGGCGGGTCTATTGGAGGCGTTGAGCGATCGATTCAACGAGCCCATGGAGATTGAGTCTATCGAGGATTTATCACCGGAACCCGGCACGCATACAAAATTTAAGTTGCTGATGACGGGAGCATAGTTCTGGTGGCAAGCCAGTGGGAAACTCTCTGCAGTCTCTTCACCATCGTTATCGAGATCGATGCGGCGGGAGACGTTGTCAGATCCAGTTCCTTGGTTGAAGAGCGCTTTTCGCGTGTAACAGATACCACTAACAACTTTTTCGAGGTATTTACCTTCAAGCGCCCCGCTCACTTCAAAGGTGGCGTGAAGGGTGCTTTGGCGGTCGACTCGCGGCTGTTTTTGGGTTACTCGGATGAGCTACAGCTAGCGATTAGGGGACAGATTATCGCATCGGATACGCAGTCCGATGGCTGTATTTTCGCCGGCGTGCCCTGGCTAGGTTGGACTAGGGAACGCTATGGCGAAGCCTCTTTGAGTGCCGCGGCATTTCCCGCGCATGACTCTCAAATGGATCAGGTGCTCTTTATGTCAACCCAGCAGCGAATGGTTGACGATCTGCAAGAGTTAAATGAGGAGCTAACCCAGGCGAAAGAGCGAGTTGAACTACTGGGCGATAGCAGACAAGACTTTTTCAACCGAATCAGTCACGAAGTTCGCACGCCCCTGACCGGGATTGCGAGCGCACTCACATTGCTTGCGGATCTGCGACTAGGCGATCAAGCGTCGGAATTAATTGCGCTAGCAGAATCAAGCGTGGAGCGCGCAGTGGAAGTGACCAGCTTCGCCTTAGATTCCGCAGCCAGTGGCTCCAACGATATTAGCGGATTGGCCACCAGTGTTGACCTGCAACACCTGATTAGCAGAAGTCAACACATGTTCATACCAACGGCGAGAGCCAAAGGTATTGAATTGGTATCGAAGCTTGATCCCGACTTGTCAGTGAATTACTGGTGCAATCAGCAGTTGATTCGCGAGGTTTTGATCAATCTTTTGAGCAATGCGGTGAAGTTTACCGATGTGGGAACGGTGTCCCTGTCATTGTCTGTTGGTCCATCGGATGACCCAAATATCGATGTCTTAACTTTTTCGGTCGCGGACTCTGGCCCCGGTGTGCCTAAAGACACTAGAGATCGAATTTTCGAGCCATTCGAAACGGGGTTGACGGTGGCGACCCGTGATAAGAAGGGCACTGGATTGGGGCTAAGTACAACACTCAAACATGTCAGAGCCCTTGAATCGGAGATGACTGTCGCTACCTCTGAATTTGGAGGGGCTCTATTTTCTTTTTCGATCAGAGCGCGGCCCGACGCCACCAAAATACTGAAGGTGGAAGAGCCCCACACTGAGCAAGCACCGCTCAGGTTTGATCAGCATTGTTTGCTACTCGATGATTCGGCGACTAATTTGGCCCTCAATGCACAGCTACTTAGGACCATGGGGTTCACCGTGACCGAGGTCAAGACGGGTGAGGAAGCTATCCGTACCTGTCGATCGTTTGAGCAGGAATTTGATTTAGCTCTTCTCGATATCAATCTACCTGACATATCTGGTTATCAAGTCGCTTCCGCGTTGAGGCAATTACCTCAGTGTCAGCGCACTACTTTGATCGCGCTGAGTGCCTACTCTCAGGATGAAGAAATACAACGAGCCAAAGATGTAGGTATGGCCGGCTTTATCAAAAAACCTTTCCGCCGCGATGACATAGGGCCTGTACTCGCCGCTTTGCTAGCAAACGACGAGCAGCAGATGGCTGTGGACGCTGACGCCGGCGATACAAAAACTAATGTCGTCGCCGAGGGTTTTGATCATGATGCATTTTCAAGCATGGTCGACGCCTTGGGAATTGAGTCGGTGTCGATGATTGCGGAAGGATTGGTACGCGAGGGGCGCGATAACCTGAAAGAGCTGAGCTCTGGCGTTGATACGAACGATATTGAATCGGCTGAGCGAGCAGCTCATACACTGGCTAGCAGTTGTCAGTCGCTCGGCATGATCGCGAGCGGGCACTATATTCGTGAGCTAGAGCACGGTTTTAGATCGGGTAACAAGATAGATCAATCAATGCTTACGACAGCCAATGACTTGTTTGAGGCTGATCTGACGCAGTTGCAATCTGCTGTCAAAGCCCTGAGTTATGCCTGATCTGAGCCTGAATCCGAACGACTGCTACGGCCATCCGTAGCGCTTCATATTGATTTTAGTGTTTACCAGCTCGATGCCCTCGCTAGTTAAGCGACTGATGGCGAGTTGAGTCTGGGGACACGTGACCCTGCCATCGTGCCCTACCACCCGATGCCAAGGTATGGATGAATCTGGTGGAAGTTGACTCAGCACCTGACCTACCCAGCGTGCGCGGCCGGGTAAGCCCGCAGCGCTAGCAATGGCTCCGAACGACGCTACGCGACCTTCGGGAATCGCCGCGACAACCGAATAGATCTGCTCTTTACTCACTGATCTTATTTCTCTTTATTGGCCACAAAAAAGGGGAGCTGAGCTCCCCTTTCTATCATCAGTTTTGATTAAAGAAGTGGCGCTATCACAAGACTGACAATCGCCATTACATTAATCAGGATGTTCATTGATGGACCCGAGGTGTCCTTGAAGGGATCGCCAACAGTATCGCCAACTACAACTGCTGAGTGGGTATCAGAGCCCTTACCACCGAGGTTGCCTTTTTCGACATACTTCTTAGCGTTATCCCAAGCACCGCCTGCATTAGCCATCATCAGAGCCATGAGTACACAGCCGAGAAGGGCACCACCAAGCATGCCACCCAAAGCTGCCGCACCGAGGACAAAACCTACAACGACGGGCGAGGCCACTGCGATAACGCCAGGTAGGACCATGCGCTTGAGTGCTGCTGTTGTAGCGATATCAACACAGCGCGCATTGTCAGGCTCGGCCTTGCCCTCGAGCAGACCTGGTATCTCCTTAAACTGTCGTCGGATCTCGTTGATCATATCGAATGCGGCCTCGCCCACAGCCGTCATGGTGATGGCTGAGATGAGGAATGGGATGGTGCCGCCGATAAACATACCGACTAATACGGTCGGATTCGATAGTTCGAGTGAGAAGCCAGCGTTGTTGGCCGAAACAGTCTCAACGAAGGCTGCGATAATTGCCAAGGCAGCAAGCGCTGCAGCACCGATCGCAAAGCCTTTGCCGATAGCAGCCGTTGTGTTTCCGACCTCGTCGAGACCATCTGTAATTTCGCGGGTTTCTTCGCCCATGCCAGCCATTTCAGCGATACCGCCAGCGTTGTCAGCAACAGGACCATAGGCATCGATGGCCATGGTAATGCCCACAGTAGCCAGCATGCCAACAGCAGCGATACCGACGCCGTAAAGACCAGCGAGTTGCGTTGATACAAAAATGATCGCAGCGAGGAACAGTACAGGAAGCACAACAGACTGCATACCAACGGCGAGACCGGTGATCATTACAGTTGCCGGGCCAGTTTCACCCGAACCCGCAATTTTTCTGACAGGTGCACCACCGGTGTAGTACTCGGTGATTAGGCCGATGGCAACGCCACCGACTGCGCCTGACAGAACAGCGAACCATATGTTATTGCTGAGGCCGAGGTGTTGGATCAGGAAGTAAGCCATTGCCACGAAAATGATGGGGGCCGCAAATGTACCGTAGCGAAGTGCAGTAGCGGGTGCTGACGCTGACCGTGACCGAACGATGAGAATACCAACTACAGACGAAAGCAGACCGACACTGGCGAGTGCTAGCGGCAAAAACATCATACCTGCCATCTCTTCTTGCGCGATTGCCATGGTGGATGCAATCGCCATGCAGGCAATCATCGAGCCACAGTAGCTTTCAAAAATATCGGAGCCCATACCGGCGATATCGCCGACATTGTCACCCACGTTATCGGCGATAACGCCTGGGTTGCGGGGATCATCTTCTGGAATACCAGCCTCGACCTTACCCACCAGGTCTGCGCCCACATCAGCACTTTTGGTGTAAATACCACCGCCAACACGCGAGAACAAGGCAACAACTGAACCACCCATACCGAAACCATGGATCGCGTGCGCCGCTTTTGGATCGCCACCGAAGTAAAAGTAGAGGCTACCGAGACCAATAAGACCCAGCGATGCCACACAAAGCCCCATGATTGAGCCGCCATAGAAAGCAACACTCAGGGCGGCTGGCGCACCTTCTGTGTTAGCCGCGATGGCAGTGCGCACGTTGGCCTTGGTCGCTGCGTACATACCCAGCCAACCCGCCAGTGCTGATGATGAGGCTCCGACGACAAATGAGAGCGCAGTATCGTTGTCTAGGTCAGATATTAGGATCAATACCAGCAACACTGCAGCAAACGCAGCCAGGTAGGTGTACTCACGCTTCATGAACACCATGGCTCCAAGGTGAATTTGATCACCAATCTTTTTGACGTTGCCCTCCGGGACTTCGCGGCGCGACATCACTGTGTAAATAAAAAACGCAATAGCTAAGCCCGCAAGGCCCAAGATGGGCGGCGCGGCGTAGAGTTGTTCAAGCATTGAATTGTCTCCCCAGATTACAGTCGGCACGGATACGGCCTTATTAGGTTTTTTTATAGCGCCGGAAGTATCCGGCACGAGTCAGCGACCGGTCAAGGTTTCGCGCGGGCTTAGCCCGAATCCTGCTGATAATTCACGCCAATAGTGGGCTCAATCGAAGATTTTGACGCGCCCTATGCGGTTCGAGCTACTCTGATGAATCAGGAGGTCGCCGTCGCGGGTTTCCCAGGTGTGTCGAATAATCCCGATACCCGACGGAACAGGCCAACTTTGGAAACGTTCAGTGCTGGGGTCAAAGCGCACCAAAACGTCAGGTCGCATGCCGCTCTCGTTATACCAGACGATATCGTCGATCACCGTCATTGAATAGGGGTATGAGGTGGGGCCACTGGGCGAATCCCACTGGGTCACGGTGCCTGAGTCCACGTCTAGGTGGCCGATCTTTCCCATGGAAGAGTTTACGAACCAGACATTTCCCTGACTGTCGATATCGAGTCGTCGAATCCGCGTGCGCTCGTCGGGTACGGGATAGTAGATGACCTCCATAGAGTTTGGATCCAATCTGCCAATGGTGTTAGTACCGTTGTAGGCGATGAACAGGTCATTATCTAGACCAACCTTTATCCCGTAAGGTTTTTTGCGTGTTGGAATCTCGGTGATATCGCCCGTTCGCGGATCTAACCGGCCTAGGACATTCGAGTGCTGCGCCGTGAAGTACAGATTGCCGTTGGGATGGAATGTCCCCGTATGCGGATCGCGGGCCTCTGTTTGGTATTCGGTGATATCACCGGAGCCTGGATCGAGTTTTCCGATGGTGCTGTTACTGTTGCCCGTGTACCAGATAAAACCCTCGGCATCAGGAATAATGGAGTGGGGACGCGCGCTTGGTGGTAGCGGATACTCACGCATCTCGCCCGTCTTCGGGTCGAGTCGGCCCACGAGAGACGCCCACATACCAGTCCACCAAATACTGCCATCGGGCGCTTCTATAGGGTCACGCGAGCGCTGTCCCAACGAAGGTACGACCCATTCCTCTATCTGAATTTGTGTGGAACCACCGACTATACGTGGTGCTTTTCCTGGCTTGTGGGGGTAATGCTTAGCTAGATATTCGCTGATTCGCGATTTTTGATCGGGCGCAAGATCGATCATGCTCTCAATGAGATGCTGCCATTCCTCTGGTGTGTCATAGCCTTGCGCTCGATCGAGGTAGAAAAGGCCATGGCAGGTAGAGCATAGCGCCTCTACTTCGGCTTTTGCTGACTGTTGAGGAACCTGTGCATTGACGGCGTGAGGGATCCAGCTAAAGGCCAGTAATACTGCACCCCAGCCCGTGAGTAGGTGCTTGAATCGACCGCGTGTGGTCACCACACGTTGAGCTAATAGGTCCTCCAATAGAGCGATCTTGAGTAGAGCCATGAGAAAATCTCCGCACACGCTGATTAGCATTAAGCTACGCGCCAATCGCCCGGCCAGTCAACTTGTTCAGGTCCAAAGGATGATAGGTAGACATTTAAACAGCGCCAACGGCGCCTCGTCTTTACGGTGCTATTCAGGTGGCTTTAGGTTTGGAATTTTAAGCCGCATTCCTGGCCTTACGCTGACCCTGAGACGCACAGGTAAAAGTCGGATTCACTTGTTAACAGCGAGATCCCGATCAATAAAGCTGCGGAGGGAGTCAGTCTCATTGGCTTGGCAGACGGCTCCTTACAGTGACCTCAGCCAAACCATGAGCATCTACCGCCCTATATTCGCGCTCGAAGTGTGACGGGTACGCCGTTCACGGCGGCGTTGCCAGAGAGCTGATCGACGAACTGCTCATCGGTAATATCATTACAGCTGACGCCCGCGTACTGATTGGCCACCCCCGAGCGGGTGCCCGCTAGTCCGTGTCCATAGCCATGAGGCAGGCTCACGACTCCCGGCATCATTTCGTCTGAGAGCTTAATTTCACTCTCGACAGTCCCGACTCGGCTTTGAATGGTCACCGTGGTGCCGTTGTTCCAGCCTTCGCGTTCCGCGTCGTCAGGGTGAATCAGTAATTGGCAGCGGGCTTTGCCTTTCATCAGCCGATGGGAGTTGTGCATCCAGGAATTATTGTCCCTGACATGGCGTCGCCCGATGAGTCGATAGGGTGCATCCTCAGTGTCGGTAGCCTCAACAAAGCGAGTGATGTCATTGAGTACCTCTGGAATCGAGAGACGGATTCGCTTGCCTGGCGTTTTTAAACGGTTAGGACACGAGGGCTCCAAGGCCCCTAGGTCGACCCCCGAGGGGTTGGCTTTTAGTTTGTCGATGGAGAGTTGCCACTCGCTGTCACTGCCGTAGGGGCCAGCTTTGAGAGCGGCGTCAACAAGCTTATGCGGTGCGTGGTGAGGCACCGGATCGAGGTCCAATCGCTGCGCTAAGCGATCACCGAGTTCAGCAAAAATTTCCCAGTCGTGAAGCGAGTCCTCCGGGTTATCGAAAATCGCCGGGTTATACCGCGCGGTATTTCTGATTGCCAGATTGTGAAAGCCGATGTCGTAGTGATCATGTTCTAGTGGTGAGGTTGGTGGCAGAATCACGTCGGCATGGCGCGTGGTTTCGTTGAGCGCGGGATCGACCGAAATCATGAAATCGATTGTCTCTAAGGCTCCATCGAGAGCACGGCCATTGGGAGTCGATAATACCGGGTTGCCGGCACCGGTGAACATGAGGCGGATTTGCCCCTCGCCTGGGGTGGTTATCTCCTCCACCATCGTTGCAGCCGGCAATTCATAGTTAAACTCAGGCAGTCCCCGGCCACGACTCCGAAAACGATCGAAGCCTCCGGGGCTACTATTAACGATCTGATCCATCGCCGGTTTGGTGAATAGACTACCGCCCGGTTTATCGAAATTGCCGGTAATGACATTGATGACTTGGATGGCCCATTGGCAAAGCGCACCGTAAGCCTGAGTACTGACGCCCATGCGGCCGTAACAGATCGCGGTTTCAGCATCGGCAAGCTCGTGTGCGATGCGTTCAATATCGGAAGCCTCTATCCCTGTAGCCTTGCTTGCCCACTGGGGCGATAGCGGCTGTACCGCATTGTGCACATCCTCCAGCCCATCCGTGAATTCGGCGAGTTTTCCTGGAGCGACTCGATTATCGCGGAACAATACGTGGATGAGCGCAAGCAAAAATGCGGCGTCGGATCCGGGTTTGATAAACAGATGCTCGCTTGCCAGTTCGGCAGTTTCGGTTCGCCTAGGATCAACCACTACCAGTTTGCCGCCTCGCGCAGTCAGTGCTTTCAGGCGCCGGCGCACATCGGGTACTGTCCAAATCGAGCCATTGGACGCTATGGGATTTGCGCCCAGCATCAAGAAATAGTGCGTTCGGTCAACGTCTGGAATTGGGTGCAACAGCATATGCCCGAAACACCACATGGAGATAAGGTGATGGGGAAGCTGATCGACCGAGGTGGCGGAGAATCGATTTCGGGTTCTGATGTGACGAAAGAGGTTCTTCTGATGGGTCAGCATCCCGTAGTTATGGACCGATGGGTTACCGAAGTAGGCGCCAACCGCATCGACACCGTGTGTCTGTATTGTTTTGGCGAGGGCATCGGCCGCTAGATCGAGCGCTTCAGACCACTCGATTTCGACGTGTTCATAGTGACCCGCTTTCGATCGTATTCGCTTGAGGGGTTTGCGTAATCGATCCGGGTCCTCATGGATGTCCTTGAGCGCTACCGATTTGGGACAGACGTGTCCTCGACTCAAGGGGTCATTTTTGTCGCCGCGGATATCGACGACGGTATCGCCCTCGGTCTTGATCACTAAGCCGCACATGGCCTCACACAGGTGGCAGACACGATGATGAGTAGTGATCTCTGGTTTAGTCATGCTGAATGCGCCTCCGTTTCCATCTATTATCAGGTACGTGGCTGAATCAGGGAAGGATGAGGCTGCGCTTAACGTGGATTGGGCATTCGATTAGTCGCGGTTAGGTCGACTTAATTCAACAACTCACGAATGAGTAGAGGCAAGGTGAGGCATGCGAGGTTTTGCGGAGTTAACGACTGAGGAGTTGCTGCAACTGCTACTGCTCACTCTCGTGTTGTGGGTGCTCGTTGGTACGAGATTTCGCAGTTTTCGATTTTGGTCCGCTAAGAAAAAGGCAGACTATTCTCCGAGAGACGAGCGCGACGATCAGAAAAGAGTCAAACGAGGGAATTAGCTGGGGGCGGTACCGCTCGTTTTCATCAGATGCCGCTCGGCTAGGATCACAGAACATCGGACGGTGTCTGCTACTGTCAAGGGCTAGGGTGTTGGCGCCTCTTCCTCTACTCCAATCCAACGCTGGGTCATCGTGCCCGCAGTTATCGACCCACTTACGTTGAGTGCTGTTCGTGCCATATCAATCAATGGCTCGATCGAAATCAGTAGCGCAACCAAGGTAACTGGTAACCCCATGGTTGGTAACACGACGAGGGCAGCAAAAGTCGCACCGCCGCCAACACCCGCGATACCAAATGAGCTCAATGTCACCACCAAAAGCAGCATCAAGAAAAACGAAGGTGCTAGGGGGTCTATACCCACAGTGGGTGCGATCATTACTGCGAGCATTGCTGGATAAATGCCAGCACACCCGTTTTGACCTATGGTGGCTCCGAAGCTTGCAGCAAAGCTCGCGATACTAGGATGATTACCGAGCTCCTTAACCTGAGTATCGATACTCATCGGTATCGCCGCCGCTGATGAACGGGAGGTGAAGGAGAAGATGAGCACGGGGAGGATTCGTTTGAAATAGTTGATGGGAGACATACCACTAAGCGATATCAGCAGGGCATGGACACCGATCATAATAAAAATAGCCGCGTATGAGACCACAATAAACTCAAATAAATTGAGTATGTCAGCACTGTCCGATGTGGCCGCCATCTTTGTCATCAACGCGAGTACACCGTAAGGTGTCAGCGATATTACCAGCTTCACGAGGTGCATAATCCACTCCTCGGCAAGCTCAACACCTCCTTTGAGCGCTGCGCCATGCTCGGGTGATAATGCATTCAGACGAAGCCCGGCGACTCCAAGGAAAATTGAGAAAATGACGACTGCTATCACTGATGTCGAACGCGAGCCCGAGAGATCGGCAAATATGTTGGTCGGCAGAAAACTCAGTAACAGTGACGGAACACTTAAGTCAGCGATTTGATTTTGCTTTTCAGCGACCGCCATGGCGCGCGCAAGTTCACGCTCACCCTCGACCAACCCCTCGGCAGACAGGTTAAAGCCTGCCGCCAATCCTGCACCGATCGCGGCGGCTATTGTGGTCGTGATCAGCAATATGCCTATGATGCTCCCGCCCAGTCGGCCAAGTGCTGCCAGTTGCTCTAAACGCAACACAGCTGCAGTCATGACCACAATGATGAGCGGCATAATGATCATTTTGAGAAGGCTGACGTACGCCGAGCCAATTAAATTGACCCAGTCGACAACCGTTGTCAGCGTTTCCGCTGCTAACAGCCACTGAAGTCCGGATCCAAAAACGATACCCAATCCTAAGCCAATGAAGACCCTGCTCGATAGGGACATGTCTTTTCTCGATAAGGACGCAAGTCCTGCGAGAAGCGCGACAAAAATAAGCAGTGAAAACAACACGTTAAATCTCCCCAGAGAATTAGTCTTCTACAGTGGGTTGGTGTGGAGTCAGTAAAGGCAGGCCTAGGCAAAGCCGCATCTCTTCTCCTTCGATGTGGTATTATTGTATCAACTCTGCTACCCCAACATAAGCGCAGCGAAGCCGATAAGCGTCGAAACAATGAGCAAAACACGATCAGACGGCTTTGTTACCAACTACGGACAGGTGTTTTACTAGCTAGCGGCTCGCGTTTGGTACGATGTGCATTGCGAAAAAGGTGGGTGGTAGCTACGGGTGGACTTGAACCACCGACCCCAGCATTATGAA
>CENU01021080.1_pt1 | contig 22627 bp, 19 predicted proteins | sample 361331 | NCBI WGS metagenome assembly CENU01 (sample SAMEA2619766, study PRJEB7988) | marine metagenome | isolation source: saline water (ENVO:00002010), including | reverse complement strand
CGGTAGCCGATTCTTTTTGGAGTCGGTCATTGTGATGGTTTGCGCTCCCACCCACCCTCTTATAGCATACCCCTGCTTCTTGTTGTGGGGGAGCTTTCAGTCTCGCGACCAGCTGAGGGATAAGCTTGACGATTAACCCGATGAACTCCGCAAACCCTGTGCCATCTCTAATTAATCCAAGGTGACTCACTCTTGGTCAACAGACTGAATATCTTTCTTAAGCCCGCCAAAATCAGATAATGGCAGCAAAACGCGCACGTGAACTGGGTTTGGACTTCTCTGGCACGCCGGGACCGCATAACGCGGTTACCGATGTGCCTGGGCTGATGGTGGGCTATAAAACGCTGATGACAGGGGCAGGTCCGCTTGTCACCGGCGGCGGTCCGGTCCGAACGGGCGTGACGGCAATTCTTCCACGAGGCCGTGACGCGATTCCTCAGCCAGTCTGGGCCGGAACACATAGCCTGAACGGCAATGGTGAGATGACCGGCACCCACTGGATCCGGGACGGAGGATACCTGCTTGGCCCGATCATGATTACCAATACCCACAGCGTGGGGCGGGTACACCAGGCTGCCGTTAAGTGGATTATCGACACCTATCCCGAGCATTGGGGGTCCGAGCATCTGTGGGCCATGCCCGTCGTCGCCGAAACCTATGACGGCACCTTGAACGACATTAATGGACTGCACGTGACCGAGGCGCACGCCCGAGAGGCGCTGGATCAGGCAACTGATGGTCCGCTTCGAGAAGGCAATGTGGGTGGCGGAACCGGCATGGTCTGCTATGAATTCAAGGGAGGCACCGGAACCAGTTCACGCCGGCTCTCAGTAGGAGGCCAGGAATTTCACGTTGGCGTCCTGGTTCAAGCCAATCATGGTCGACGCCAGGACCTCACTATCCTGGGTGTTCCGGTGGGTCGACACCTCCAAAATGACACGCTGTTCCATGAGCATGAGATGGGTTCGATCATCGCAGTCGTCGCCACCGATGTTCCCATGATGCCCCACCAGCTTGAACGTCTCGCGAAACGGGGCGCCATAGGTATCGCCCGAGGCGGCACCTCGGGAGGCAATGGCTCAGGCGATATCTTTCTAGCAATAAGTACCGCCAACCCCATGTGCATTGACCGCATGGGCCATATCAATTCCGATTTCGCCTGGACTGGGGATGATTTATGCGACGCCGTCTATCTGGCGGCGGTTCAGGCTATTGAAGAGTCTGTGATCAACGCCTTGGTCGCGGCTAAAGACATGACGACCCTTCGCCCACCCGGCCACCGCTGCGCGGCGATAGATATCGACGCTATGCTGGACATCATCGAACGGCATGGCCGGCTCAGGATGTCTCCTCGTTGAGCCACTTCTGGACCAACTGCACATCGCCGTCACGATAGTTCAGTCGACCATAAAATCCACGGACCGCAAGATTGTCGTGCCGGATCATGGCCTGAATTTTCGGAACTTTTCTCACGCGCATCCAGTTCTCGGCGTGTTCCATCAGGGCTCGCCCGATCCCCTGATGGCGGTACTGGCGATCCACGGCAAGGTAATACACCCAACCACGGTGCCCGTCGCAGCCGATCATGGCACTGCCGCAAAGTGTGTTTTTGGCAGCCGCCACCAGCAGCTCGGAAGACGGGTTTTCCAGACACTGACGAATATCGTCCTCGGGATTATTCCAGGGACGGATCAGGTCACAGTCGCGCCATAGTTGCACCAGTCGCTCCTGATCAGGCAACCCGAATGCCCTGATCCGAACCTTCGGTTGAGAAGCAGCCATCATGCGGAAAGATGGAAATTCAAGGCTTTGGCTAAGTGCGCGCGGCAACCATAATCTTGCCCGACGCACTCGCGACCTCAACCTCCTGCTGGTTGGTGCACAGACACCTCAAACCGACCACGCCGCCCCGGAACTTCGGCTTGTCTGTCATATCGGTGATCTCCCAAGCTGCCCTCAGCGTATCGCCAGGTTTAACCGGAGCCAGAAATCGACAACTGTGCTCAAGATAGGCGATCGCGGTACCCGAAAAATAGATTCCAATGGGCGCTGCAACAAAGGCGCTGGTAAATGGTCCGTGCAGAATGCGTCCACCGAATCGGGATTGGCTTGCAAACGTTTCGTCCACATGCAGCGGGTTGAAGTCTCCGAAAAGGCCCGCTGCGGTAACCAGATGAGCCTCGGTGATTGTCAGGACATAATCGAACTCATCGCCCACACGAATTTCGTCATACGCCCTGCCTGCTGGTATTCGCATCGTTGATTAATCTAGGGCTGTCTAGAGTGCCGATTATAGGTCCAGAACCAGGTGAACCCGCGATAGCGAACACCTGCGACAACGGGTTTCTTGGGAAATCGCCCCACCTGACACAGGCCATTAAAGCCGTTAGGATTGCCGTCTTACTCGTTAGGAGAAATTGCCGTGTCTATATTTGAAGCGCAGCTCGCAAAAGACCGCGCCAACTATGAAGCTCTGACGCCGGTCAGTTTCCTGCGCCGAGCGGCACAGGTGGTTCCCTCACACACTGCCATCATTCATGGCCAACGCCGTTACACCTACGCCCAGTTTCTGGCGCGCTCATCCCAACTGGCCAATGCGCTGGCGGGACGAGGCATTGGCCCCGGCGACTGCGTCGCCATCATGGGGGCAAACACACCTGAGATGTTGGAGGCGCACAATGGGGTGCCGATGCTCGGCGCAGTGCTGAATTCGCTCAATATCCGACTGGACGCCAACACTATCGCGTTCATTCTGGATCATGGTGAGGCCAAAGTGCTGTTGACCGATCGCGCATTTTCCAAGGTCATCAAGGAAGCGCTGACCTTAACCGAGCGAGAACTGCTGGTCATTGATATTGATGACTCCGAGAGTCAAGGCGGCGAAAGCCTTGGAGAGATGGACTACGAGACATTTATCTCGGGTGCTGACGATACCTTCCCCCTCGGACAGCCCGAGGACGAGTGGCAGGCGCTGTCGCTGCTGTATACCTCTGGGACGACTGGCAATCCCAAGGGTTGCGTCTACCACCACCGTGGCGCTTATCTGAATGCGCTGGGCAACATGACAACCATGGAACTGAACCGTGACTCGGTGTACCTGTGGACCCTACCGATGTTTCACTGTGACGGCTGGACCTTTACCTGGGCAGTCACCGCCGCAATGGGTACCCATGTTTGTCTGCGGGCGGTTGAACCGGAAGCGGTCTTCGCATCCATAGCCGCTAATGGCGTCACTCATATGTGCGGTGCACCCATTGTGATGAATATGCTTGCGAACGCCCCACGGAAAATGAAAACACCATTCTCTCAAACCGTTGAGATCGCAACAGGCGGCGCTGCCCCACCGTCCGCGGTCATCGAGGCCATGGAAGCGGACGGGTTCCATGTGACCCATCTCTACGGCTTAACTGAGACTTATGGACCCGCCACAGTCTGCATCCCGCAGGAGGATTGGCCGGCTCTCGCGCTTCAAGAGCGCTCGTCGCGCATGGCGCGGCAAGGTGTGCATTACGGCACGCTGGAAAACGCCAGCGTCAAAAACCCGGAAACCATGGAAGACGTACCGTGGGACGGAGAGACCTTTGGTGAAGTCATGATCCGGGGCAATACAGTCATGAAGGGTTATCTTAAGAACGAAGACGCGACTCAGGCCGCTTTTGCCGGGGGGTGGTTTCACAGCGGAGACATCGCCGTGCGCCACCCCGATGGCTATATTGAGATCAAGGACCGTTCAAAAGACATTATCATTTCCGGCGGGGAAAATATCTCAAGCCTTGAGATAGAGGAAACGCTCTACCGTCACCCCAAGGTCCTGGAAGCCGCTGTTGTGGCAAGACCGGATGAAGCCTGGGGGGAGAGTCCTTGCGCTTTTGTGACACTGCATGAAGGAGAGGACGCACAGCCCCAGGAGATCATCGATTTCTGTCGCGACAACATGGCGCACTATAAAGCGCCGCGCACCATCGTCTTCGGCGGACTCCCCAAGACCTCGACCGGCAAGATTCAGAAGTTTGTGCTCAGGGAGAAAGCGGGTAATCTTTAGATAGGCGCAGTATTGGCCACTTTGCCCAGGCGTACTCAGTCGGTGGCGCCGATCTCGTCTCCCGGTCGAATCACGCCCCCGCGGAGAATCTCGCAGCGCAGGCCGCCCTTATGGGTGAGTTGCTTGACCAGTCCCGGAATATCGAGAAGGTTCTGCAGGTAAGCACAAGGCTCGCAGAGCTCAACGCCACGCAACTGCACTTGTCCTACCGTGAAGATACGGCCTTCCAGTGCGTTGAGATCGACTCCCTCGGTAATCACGTTTCGGCGGAATGCGGTCGCCGGTAAGTCTGTACCAAAGGCCTCGTTGAATTCATTAACCGCTTCAATCTGAATCAGCGTCAGTTGCGTTTCTGCTGAAGCGCCAAAGGCGCAATAACGATCCCCTTCGAGACCTGCTCCTGCCGTTGCCACAGCTTCAGATACCTCACGGGCGACTCCGCCTTCGGTTGCCGAAAGGCAAGCTCCTTTTACAACCCCCTGTGCTGTCATACCTGTCACCCTTAAAGTGGAATGTTGCCGTGCTTGCGCCAGGGATTATCTAGCTGCTTATTGCGCAGCATGGAAAGAGACCGGCTAATCCGGGTGCGGGTCTCACTCGGCAAGATGACATCATCAATGAACCCTCGATGGCCGGCAACAAAGGGGTTGGCAAATTTCTTACGGTATTCCTCCGTCCTTTGGGTGATCTTCTCCTCATCACCGATATCTTCACGAAAAATAATCTCCACTGCCCCTTTTGGTCCCATGACGGCGATCTCCGCACTGGGCCAGGCCAGATTGACGTCGCCGCGCAAGTGCTTGGACGCCATCACATCGTAGGCCCCACCATAGGCTTTTCGGGTAATGACCGTGACCTTCGGCACCGTGCATTCTGCGTAGGCATAAAGCAGTTTTGCGCCATGTCTGATAATGCCACCGTACTCTTGGGAGGTACCGGGCAAAAAGCCCGGCACATCAACAAAGGTGACGATCGGAATGCTGAAGGCGTCACAGAATCTGACGAAACGCGCCGCCTTTACCGACGACTGAATGTCGAGACACCCGGCGAGCACCATGGGTTGATTGGCGACGATGCCAACGGTTGAACCGTCCATGCGGCCGAACCCGATCAGGATGTTGCCTGCAAAATCCGGTTTAAGCTCAAAGAAATCACCGTCGTCGACGACTTTGGTGATGAGCTCGTGCATATCATAGGGCTTGTTGGGATTATCTGGTATCAGCGTGTCCAGCGACGGCTCGGCCCGGGTGACCGGATCCATTGCCGGCCGTTGGGGCGCCTCATCGACATTGCTTGCCGGCAGAAAATCGATAAACCGACGCAGACTCAAAAGCGCCTCGACGTCGTTATCGAACGCACCATCTGCCACACCTGATCGACTCGAGTGCGTGGTTGCCCCGCCAAGTTCTTCATGGGTCACTGTTTCATGCGTGACCGTCTTTACGACCTCGGGACCCGTGACATACATGTACGAGGTATCCCGAACCATAAAAATAAAGTCGGTGATAGCCGGTGAGTAGACAGCGCCCCCGGCACAGGGACCCATGATCATGGATATCTGCGGAATCACGCCTGACGCCAGAACGTTGCGCTGAAAAACCTCGGCATACCCCGCCAATGAGTCAATACCTTCCTGGATTCGGGCGCCACCTGAATCATTCAGGCCGATCACTGGCGCACCTGCCCGCATGGCGTGGTCCATGATTTTGCAGATTTTCCCGGCATGCGCTTCAGAAAGGGATCCTCCGAGTACCGTGAAGTCCTGGCTGAAGACGAAAACGGTGCGGCCATTTATAGTGCCATACCCGGTGACCACGCCATCGCCCGGCACCGCTTTGTCAGCCATATCGAAGTCGGCGCATCGGTGCTCGACGAAAATGTCCCACTCCTCAAAACTGTCTTCATCCAGCAGCACACCTATGCGTTCTCGCGCGGTCAACTTGCCCTTGGCATGCTGGGCGTCAATACGTCTTTTACCTCCTCCTTGACGCGCGGCTTCGCGGCGCCGTTCCAATTCCTCGAGAATCTCTCGCATCAGTGGTTTGCCTCTGTGACGGGAATCAGATCAAACACCTCACGAGCTGCCTCAAGAATAGGAGTACCCGGACCGAAAAACGCCGCCACCCCCAGCGCAGAGAGCGCTTCGCGGTCGGCTTTGGGCACGACTCCGCCCAACACGACTTTTACGTGATCGGCTCCCTTGCGTGAGAGTGTTTCGAGCACTTTCGGCACCAGAGTAGAGTGACCCGCTGCCTGAGAGGAAACGCCAATCACGTGCACGTCGTTGTCCAGCGCCTGCTGTACGACTTCCTCAGGGGTTTGGAACAGCGGCCCGATATCCACATCAAACCCCACATCGGCAAATCCGGTCGCGATGATGCGCGCTCCCCGGTCGTGGCCATCCTGGCCCAATTTGGCAACGAGAATGCGCGGCCGCCTGCCCTGCTGTCCAGCAAAAGCGGCGACATCTTCGCGCAGCTGCTGAAAGGTCGCATCCTGTTGGTATGCCTCACCGTACACGCCTGAAATTGTCCTGACCTGAGCCTGATATCGACCAAATTTCTCTTCCAGCGCGAGCGAGATTTCACCAACGGTAGCCCGAGCCCTTGCCGCTTCCACGGCATACTCTAGCAGGTTGGCGCCGTTATGCCCGGCAGCCGATTGCAGTGCATCAAGGGCCTGCTGGCATTTCTCTTGATTGCGATTCGCGCGAACGGACCCCAGGCGGTCGACCTGTGTCTTCAATACCTCAGAGTTGTCGATACTGAGAATATCCACCTCGGTCTCCTCAGATGCCTCGTAGCGGTTTACGCCAACAACGACTTCCTCGCCGCGGTCTATTCTGGCCTGCTTTCTCGCGGCCGCCTCCTCGATTCGCAGCTTAGGGATACCGTTTATGATCGCCTGAGTCATGCCGCCCATATCCTCGATTTCATCAATCAGGGATCGTGCATGCGTCGCGAGGCTGGCTGTCAGGCTCTCTACGTAATACGACCCGCCCAGCGGATCGACCACACGGTTAATACCTGCTTCTTCGCGAAGAATCAGCTGGGTGTTGCGTGCAATATGCGCGGAGAAATCGGTCGGTAAGGCGAGCGCTTCGTCAAAACTGTTGGTATGCAGCGACTGGGTCCCACCCAGCACGGCGGCCAGCGCCTCGATGGTTGTTCTCACGATATTGTTGTAAGGGTCCTCACTGGTCAGACTCACTCCTGAGGTCTGGCAATGCGTTCTCAGCATCAGTGAGCGCGGATCCAAGGGGTTGAACTTTTCCTGAATCAACTGGGCCCATAGCAACCGCGCCGCTCGCAGCTTTGCCACCTCCATGAAAAAGTTCATTCCGATCCCGAAGAAGAACGACAGGCGGGGGGCAAACTTGTCGATCTCCAATCCGCTTGCCACAGCGGTGCGAACATATTCGATACCGTCTGCCAGCGTATAAGCCAATTCCTGGACAGACGTCGCTCCTGCCTCCTGGATGTGATAACCAGAAATGGAGATCGGGTTAAAACGCGGCATGTGTGCTGCGGTATAGCCAATGATGTCGGAAACGATCCGCATGGACTCCTGGGGCGGATAAATATAGGTGTTGCGCACCATAAACTCTTTAAGGATATCGTTCTGCAGCGTTCCGGAAAGACTCGCCTTGTCCACGCCCTGCTCCTCCCCGGCAACGATAAACATCGCCAGCACGGGGATCACGGCACCGTTCATCGTCATGGATACCGACATTCGGTCTAGGGGAATGCCGTCAAAAAGAATCCGCATGTCCTCGACCGAGTCAATCGCGACTCCAGCCATACCAATATCACCGGAGACGCGCGGATGATCCGAGTCATAGCCTCGATGGGTTGCAAGATCGAAAGCGACCGACAGCCCGCTCTGGCCTGCCGCCAGATTGCGCCGGTAGAAGGCGTTGGACTCCTCGGCAGTCGAAAAACCGGAATACTGGCGAATGGTCCAGGGTCGTCCCGCGTACATGGTGGCCCGCGGACCTCTGACATAGGGCGGCAAACCCGGCAGACCCCCCTGGTGATCCAAATCTTCCAAATCCTCAGCGGTATAGAGCGGCTTGATAGAGATACCCTCAGGCGTCACCCACTCCAAGGCCTCGGGTGGGTCACCCGACAATTCTCGGGCCGCCAGATCCTGCCAGGCCCTCAGGGAACGATCAGTTGGATCAATCATGACACAGGTCCGAAGTCTTATTCCGATCGAGGCAAACCAATAGCTTTCAAAGCTTCGGTTATCTCATCCAGAATCGTCGGATCGTCGATCGTCGCCGGCATCTTCCATTCCTCGCCGTCGGCAATCGCTCTCATGGTCCCGCGCAGCACTTTCCCCGAGCGGGTCTTTGGCAGACGCTTGACCACGAGCGCCTGCTTGAAAGCCGCCACGGGACCGATTCGTTCGCGAACCATCCCAACGACTTCTGTACAAATCACCTCTGTCGGACGATCGCACCCGGCGCTTAAGACAAGAAAGCCCAGCGGCACCTGACCCTTTAGTTCATCTGCCACGCCGGTGACCGCGCACTCAGCAACATCTGGATGATCTGCAAGCACTTCTTCCATAGCGCCGGTGGAGAGCCGATGGCCAGCGACATTGATGATGTCATCGGTGCGCGACATCACATACACATAGCCATCTTCATCAATGATCCCGGCGTCGGAAGTATTGTAGTAACCCGGGAACCGACTCAAATAGGAATCGAAATGACGCTGGCGCGCATTCCATAAGGTGGGGAATGTGCCGGGCGGCAGCGGCAACTTCACCGCCAGCGTACCGATCTGGCCGGCGGGGGTCGGCGCCCCGGCTTCGTCCAGGACTTGCAGATCCCAACCAGGTACAGGCAGTGAGGGAGACCCCTCCTTGATTGGAACAAGTTCTATGCCAGCGCAGTTCGCGGCAATTGACCAGCCTGTTTCCGTCTGCCACCAATGATCAATTACTGGCACGTTGAGCTTGTCCTCTGCCCAATGGAGCGTGTCGGGATCGGTTCGTTCGCCAGCAAGAAAAAGATACCGTAGTGATGAGATATCGTATCGGCCGATATGCTCCCCCGACGGATCCTCTTTTTTGATGGCACGAAAGGCCGTGGGTGCTGTAAACAATACGCTTACGCGGTTTTCACTTATGACCCGCCAGAAGGCGCCGGGATCCGGGGTACCCACAGGCTTCCCTTCATAGAGAACCGTCGCATTACCGGCCAACAGGGGCGCGTAAACAATATAGGAATGCCCCACCACCCAACCGACGTCGGAAGCTGCCCAGAAAATCTCGTCGGGACTCACGTCGTAGATGTTTTTCATAGTCCACTTAAGCGCCACAGCATGACCGCCATTGTCCCGAACCACCCCCTTGGGCTGCCCAGTAGTTCCGGAGGTATAAAGGATATAAAGGGGGTCTGTTGCCATCACCGGCACGCACTCTCGCGGCACCGCGGTTGCCACCTCTGCCTGCCAGTCAAAATCGCGGCCGGCGGTCATCGCGGCGCTTGCCTGGGGACGCTGGAGCACAATACAGAAATCCGGCTTGTGATCCGCCAGCGAAATCGCCTCATCCAGCAAAGGTTTGTATTGCACCACCCGGCCAGGTTCGATTCCGCAGGATGCACTGACAATCGCCTTGGGAGTGGCATCATCGAGTCGCACCGCAAGCTCGTTGGCAGCAAAACCACCAAAGACGACCGAGTGCACAGCGCCCAAGCGGGCACAGGCAAGCATGGCGATAACGGCCTCAGGCACCATCGGCATATACACGATAACCCGATCTCCTTTACCGACACCGCGTGCTGCCAGAACCCCTGCAAAGGTCGCGACAGCGTCACGCAATTCCGAAAATGAAAAAGTCTGCCGGGCCTGTGTCACCGCAGAGTCATAGATCAACGCCGTGCGGCCGCCGTTGCCCTCATCGACATGCAGGTCCAACGTGTTGTAGCAGGTGTTGAGTTCGCCGCCGGAAAACCATCGGTAATACGGCGCATCGGAATCGTCCAGCACCCGATCCCAAGTGCGGGTCCAGTGAATATCTGCGGCCGCTTCCGCCCAGAACTGCTCGGCATCCTGAAGCGACGCCGCAAAGGTTTTTGAGTAAGAATAACTGGGACTTGCACTCATGAGATGACACCTTGCGATTACTGATTCATAGTCCATCCAGAAAAGAACACCCGGCCTCAGCGACATTTTCGCCAGACGCGAAACGGGTTGCCGGTCTGATAAACTCCTTTCTTCGGGGTCGTACCAGATCCCGAACCGTTATTGGCGCACCGCCTTGCTCGCTGATCCAAGGCCCATTGTAACGGTTTGTATTTGCTTCCCCAAAGGAGTTCTCATGAGTTACGAATACATCCTGACCGAGACCCGCGAAAACGTGGGACTGATTACCCTTAACAGGCCTGATGCTCTCAATGCCCTGTCTGACGGCCTGATGGACGAGGTGGGCCAAGCCCTCGCACACTTCGAGCAAGACGACGCTATCGGAGCCGTGGTTATCACCGGGAGTGAAAAAGCCTTTGCGGCTGGCGCCGATATCAAGGGGATGAAGGAGCGTTCTTACATGGACGTGTATCTTGGAAACTTTATTGGACGCAACTGGGAGCAGGTCACACGCTGTAGAAAACCAGTAATTGCGGCTGTGGCCGGCTACGCGCTGGGCGGAGGATGCGAACTCGCCATGATGTGCGACTTTATCCTGGCGGCAGACAACGCCCGCTTCGGCCAACCCGAGATCAAGCTTGGCATTATTCCAGGGGCCGGCGGCACCCAGCGACTGACGCGATTCGTCGGCAAATCCAAAGCGATGGAAATGTGCCTGACCGGACGCATGATGGACGCACAAGAAGCAGAGCGTGCCGGACTGGTTAGCCGAATTATTCCCAGTGCTGATCTACTGGAAGAAGCCGTGAAAACGGCGGGCGAGATCGCCGCGATGTCACGACCCTCCGTGTTTATGGCAAAAACTGCCGTCAATAAGGCTTACGAGACAACATTGGCCGAGGGCGTTGCCGCGGAGCGCATCATGTTCCAGTCGCTGTTCGCCACAGAAGATCAAAAAGAAGGGATGGCAGCATTTGCCGAAAAACGCGCCGCTGATTTCAAGAACCGTTAGGATTTTGACTTGCAGGTCAACGGAACCCCTTTCCGATCAATCTGGCTCACCCCGGACAAGCCCGAGGTTCTGGTCATTGACCAGACTCTGTTGCCCTTTGTCTTTGAGGTGCGGACACTCACCAGCTCGAGCGAGACGGCACATGCCATCCGTGAAATGGTTGTCCGCGGTGCACCGCTGATCGGAGCGACGGCGGCCTGCGGACTGTTTCTTGCGGCCGCCAGTGATGCGAGCGAGGACAACCTGCGGCGTGCGTGTGAGGAACTGCTGTCTTCGCGCCCCACCGCGGTTAACCTGCGCTGGGCGCTCGACCGAATGCTTCCTTTATTGCTGGAAGTCTCCGAATCGGAGCGTGCAGGCCGTGCCCAGGAACTCGCCCAACAAATCTGCGACGAGGATGTGAACACCAACAGTGCTATCGGCGACCATGGACTGACGCTTATTTCCGAAGCGGCGAACGCCTGCCCGCACCGACCAGTGAATATCCTCACACACTGCAATGCCGGCTGGCTTGCGACGGTCGATTGGGGAACGGCCCTCGCGCCGATCTTCAAGGCGCATGATCAGGGCATTGCAGTGCATGTGTGGGTAGACGAAACGCGGCCACGCAACCAGGGTGCCTCGCTGACGGCATGGGAGCTCGGCGCTCACGGCGTCTCCCATACGGTAATTGCCGACAATGCCGGGGGTCATCTGATGCAGCATGGCGAAGTCGACCTTTGCATCGTCGGCTCAGATAGAACCACCCGTGCCGGGGATGTCTGCAACAAGATTGGCACCTATCTCAAAGCGCTAGCTGCCCACGACAACGGGATTCCTTTCTACGCCGCCCTGCCGTCCTCCACCGTCGACTGGACGATTTCGGATGGCGTTCGAGATATCCCGATCGAAGAGCGCGCCGAAGAGGAAGTCAGCCACATCTGTGGCCGCGACAGCGAGGCGGACAGGCTCGTGCGGGTGCGAATCATCCCCGACGGCAGTTCAGCCGCCAATCCTGCCTTTGACGTCACACCACGCAAACTCATAGATGGCATTATCACCGAAAGAGGCGTGGTTAAGGCGTGCGAAGACGACCTTATCTCGCTTTTTCCACAGGACGCCGAAGTGCGAAACATATAATTCGGTTTTCTCTCACATCTCCCGAGCCTGATTTGCACTACCGTATTTTTCCGACTTTCATCAAGGGTGCCGTATTCAACCGGTATCGAGCAGGTATCGCGGCCGGATTACTGCTTGCGCTCATCGGAAGCGGTGTCAGCGCTTCCCTGCCGGCAGCTTCAACGCTGAGCGCCGAGCCGCATCACAACCAAACACTCAAATACGTCAACTATTTCATTGAACGGTACCACTACCGAAAAACCCGCCTCGATGATCCTCTGTCATCCCGTATTCTGGATCGCTATCTCGATGCTCTGGATGCCAACCGTATTTATTTTCTGGCGGTGGACATTGAGTCGTTCGAAACGCTTCGATTTGAACTTGACGACTATCTTGGGTCGCATAATAGCGACCCGCTGTTTACCATCTTCAACCGCTATCGAGACCGGATCATTGAAAGAATCGACTACGCGCTGGGGCGACTCAACCAACCGTTCGATTTCTCAGCCAATGAGGCTTACCCCTTTGACCGGACTGAAGCTCCCTGGGCAATAGATGGCGCCGCCCTGGACGACTTATGGCGACGGCGGGTCAAAAACGACTATCTGATCCTGAAACTCGAGGGCAAACCGCACGAGGAAATCGCGGACACCCTTCGCGACCGATATCAGCAGCAGAAGCGGCGCATTCTGCAGATCTCCAGCCAGGATGTCTTTCAGACCATACTTAATGCGTACATGTCGGCTATTGAACCGCATACGGGATACTTCTCGCCTCGGGCAACGGAGAATTTCAAGATCCGCATGAGCCTGTCTCTGGAGGGTATCGGTGCTGTGCTGCAATCACAGAATGAATTCACCGTCGTTCAGCGTGTTGTTCCAGGCGGTCCCGCAGAGGTCGAAGGCAGTTTACGTGCGGGTGATCGAATAGTCGGCGTTGGCCAGGGCAACGGTGATCCTGTCGTGGATGTGATCGGCTGGCGTCTGGATGATGTGGTCGATCTGATTCGAGGCCCAAAAGGCTCCATCGTCCGTCTGCAGATCCGGCCTGACCCCAAGACCGGGAAAAGTGAGTCGCGTATCCTGGCGCTCACCCGCGACCAAATCAAGCTAGAGGAGCAAGCGGCGCAGAGCATGCTTTTGGAAGTTTCAGGCCCTGATCATATACAGCGCATTGGGGTAATTGATATCCCGACTTTCTATATAGACTTTGATGCGCGTTCACGCGGCGACGCCGATTATCGCAGCACTACCCGGGACGTACGTCGTCTGATCCAGGACCTTGAGCGCGAAGGAGTAAATGGCCTCATTGTTGACCTACGGGGCAACGGGGGTGGCGCTCTTGCCGAGGCGACCGCGTTAACGGGCCTCTTTATTGATTCAGGACCTGTAGTGCAGGTACGTGACGCCCGCGGACGGACCAGTGTTAACCGGGATCCCGACAAGGGCATTGCCTATGCCGGACCGCTCGCGGTTATCGTGGATCGCAACAGCGCCTCGGCTTCGGAGATTTTCTCAGGGGCGATACAGGATTATCGACGCGGCATCATCATCGGAGAACCTACCTACGGGAAAGGAACCGTACAGAATCTCATCAACCTTGACCCCTACTCCGAAGATCAAGAGCAGCCCCTCGGTCAGTTGAAACTCACCATTGCGCAGTTCTTCCGGATAAACGGCGAGAGCACCCAGCATCGGGGTATCGTGCCAGATTTCGTGCTACCGGGTGTCGAGCCCGATCTCCCCTATGGGGAAAAGGCGCTCGACAATGCCCTGCCCTTTGCGCAAATTGGCGCGGCGGCGTTTTCTCGATTTTCGGACTCTGCGCTGGACTTACAACGGCTCCGCGAAGCTCACGACAGGCGGGTGGTGGATGATCCGGACTTCACCTACCTCGCCGGCCTTCGAGATCTCGACCGAGTATTAACCCAGTCCCGGGAGGTTTCTCTACTAGAGAGTCAGCGCAAGGCTGAACGGGATCAAAGAGAAGAGACGCAACAGCGCATCTTCGAGACTTTGAAAGCAGCTCACGGCGTCAGTGATGATGCAGACGAACCGTTGCAGGACCTTCCTCGAGATGCGGTTCTGCTCGAATCAGCCCGCATCCTGACGGATCTGAGACTCGGGAACTTCGACAATCGGCTTGTCGTGCAGTTAGTGAAGAAAGACTCTACGCAGCTTTCCAGCGCAGCAAAAGATCACAACGCCGTCGGTCAATAATTTTTCGAATTAACCCTCTGATGGACTTTTCCCCATTCGGCCGCTTTCTTTCCTGTGGCTCAGGAATCCTGACCCTTATGGAGGATATTGAAAGCGCGGCCGCTGACAGCGCTGAAATGCGGCTTCTCGGTGGAGGCAATCCCGCCCGCATTCCCGAGGTGCAGGCTCATTTCCGGCAGGCAATGCTCGACCTGCTTGCGGACGGCGAGCAATTCGAAAGGGTCACTGGAGAATACGACGGCGCAAGAGGTCACGCCCGGTTGATCAACGGGCTTGCGGCGCTGTTGAAATCCCAGTGTGGCTGGGAGGTTGGGCCCGAGAATATTGCGATCACCAACGGCAGTCAGAGTTCTTTTTATCTGCTGTTCAAGCTTTTTGCCGGAGACTTCGGGCAGGGCAAACACCGAAGGATCCTTTTGCCGCTTGCGCCAGAATACATCGGCTACGCTGACATTGGGATGGGCACCGATTTTTTTCACGCCTACCGGCCCTCTATCACGTTTGTCGGTGATCGGGGATTCAAGTATCACGTGGACTTTGATCGATTGGAAATCTCCGGCGACATAGGCGCCATCGCCGTTTCCCGTCCAACCAACCCCACAGGCAATGTTCTGACAGATGAAGAGGTGCGCCAGCTTCGCGAACTCGCGCGCCATCATGAGATTCCGTTTATTCTGGATTCCGCATACGGTGGGCCCTTTCCAAATATTATCTTTCCTTCGGCGAGCAACCTCTGGGATAACAACACAATTGCCTGTCTAAGCCTCTCCAAACTCGGCCTCGCCGGCCTTCGCACCGGCATCATTGTGGCCAACGAACAGGTCATCCGCGCGGTCACCGCGGCCAACGCGATCGTGTCGCTTGCTCCTGGGAGCATGGGGCCAGCACTCGTCAGTGCGATGGTGGAAAACGGCAGTATTCTCGACCTGTCAGACAACGTTATCAGGCCCTACTACCGTGACAAGGTGCAACAAGCGGTGAGTTGGATCACCGATGCCATGGGCAACTTGCCCTGCCGGGTGCACACTCCTGAAGGGGCGATATTTCTCTGGCTTTGGTTTGAGGATCTGCCGATTACCAGTGAGACCTTGTATCAACGCTTAAAACGAAGAGGAGTGCTCGTGATCGCGGGAGAGCATTTCTTCCCGGGTATGCAGGATTCGTGGGCTCATCGTCATGAGTGCATCAGAATTTCATACGCACAAGACACTGAGACCGTTCAATCAGGTATCGCAATCATCGGTGAGGAGGTGGCTCGCGCCTACCACGAAGGCGCTACCGGCAGATCCTGATTCGAAACATACTCAGCCGGGATTCGGGAGATTTCGGTAGGTTCTCCATATCAGGCAAAACACTCCGGATAGCGATGGGTCACCCGAATCAATCCAGTTGTCCAACTCGGCGGAGTCGAACCAGTCGCCGCCCGACATCTCCTGCTCGTTGAGCTTAAGGACCTGATCGGTTTCCACCCGATACACCCAGGCAAACTCCATACCGGTGACCGCGGTAGCATCCAGCTTAAAAAGCCGGGGCGGCACATGGTCGAGAACCAATCCCACCTCCTCTTCGATTTCTCGAACACAACAATCGTCATAACTTTCGCCCGCGTCCACGTGCCCTGCCACTGACGAGTCCCACATTCCGGGATTCTCCTGTTTGTGCAGACCCCGCTTTTGCAAAAACACCGCTCCCTCCCGGTTGAACACCAGCGCATGAATCGCCCGATGACGCAAACCCAGACGATGGATCTCATCCCGGCGGTCTTCACCGATAATCAAATCTGTCGAATCGACGACCGACAGGATTTCGGCATCCTCTGCTTGACGAGTCAATGCTGTGGCGCCGAGCCAGGATCCAGGCGGCGCTGGGGCTGTCCCGTGCGCTGGGCCTCGCGCCAGGACGGATCGATCCACACCGGCGCATCTGATGTCTGCAATGGCCTATTGCCGGCAATCAGGTCGGCCGCACGCTCAGCCACCATGATGGTCGGCGCATTGAGATTACCGTTGGTGATGGTTGGAAATATCGAAGAATCCACCACTCGGAGTTGATTTATCCCGCGCACGCAACAGTGCTCATCCAGCACCGCGGCAGGATCATCCTCGGCGCCCATCTTGCAGGTGCATGAGGGATGGTAGGCGCTCTCAACGCTTTGTCGGACCCATGCATCAACCTGAGCGTCAGTTTGCACTTCTTTGCCGGGCGCGATTTCCTCGCCCCGGAACCGATCCATTGCAGACTGTCCGAGTATCTCGCGGGTCAATCGGATACACGCGCGCCAGTCCGCAATATCTTTTTGTGCAGTCAGGTAATTGAACAGGACTCTTGGATGCTGCCGGGGGTCATCAGACGCCACCGTTACCGATCCCCGACTGACCGGCTTGTTCGGACCGACATGGACCTGAAAGCCATGTCCGTCAAATGCGGCGCGGCCGTCGTACCGCATGGCCCCGGGCAAGAAGTGATATTGGATATCCGGCGACTTGACTCCCACAGCCGAACGGATGAACGCGCAGGATTCAAAGTGATTGGTTGCACCGAGTCCGGATTTGAGCAGCAGCCACTGCAACCCGATCATTCCTTTGCTGACCAGACCCAGGCGTGAGTTCAGGGATATCGGCTCCAGGCAACGGTACTGAAAATAGACTTCAAGATGATCCTGCAGATTCTGACCAACACCCTGAAGAGGGTGCGCTACCGGGATTCCGGCTGCCTCAAGTATCCCGGGAGAGCCAATGCCGGAACGCTGAAGCAAAGCAGGAGAGCCGATAGATCCTGCCGAGAGAATGACTTCTGCCCGAGCGAATATCTCAAAGTCATTACCGTCTTTTTGATAGGCTACGCCCACCGCGCGGTCACCTTCGAGCAGCACTTTGGTTACCAACGTGCCGCTGATCACTCTCAGATTCTTTCGGTGGCGCACGGGCTTAAGGTAGGCGTGACTGGTTGATGCACGACGGCCCCCATCCACCGTCATATGCATTTGACCGAACCCTTCTTGCTGATATCCGTTGTAGTCCTCAGTGGAGGGGTAACCTGCCTCAACCCCCGCATCGATAAACGCCCGATACAACGGGTTCAGTTTCATGTCATTTCCCGCGCAGACACCGACCGGGCCGCTGCCCCCTCGATACTGATCTGCGCCGCGATACCAGGTCTCCGCGCGCTGGTAATAAGGCAGACAAGCAGCATAATTCCAACCGCCCGCGCCACTGGCTTCCCACTGATTGATATCCTCGGCATGTCCGCGAACATAGACCATCCCGTTAATCGAAGAAGAACCGCCAAGGCCCAATCCCCGGGGGCAGTCCATGACGCGCCCATCCAGACCGGGCTCCGCCTCAGTCTGGAATCCCCAGTTGAAGCGACGGGTATTCATCGGCAGGGAAAGCGCCGAAGGCATCTGCACAATAATGCTTCGGTCACTGCCTCCCGCTTCAAGGAGCGCCACATTTACTGAAGGATCTTCGCTCAGGCGCGCCGCAAGGACACATCCGGCGGAACCGGCACCGACAATCAGATAATCACAATCACGCATAACGCTGATTATTTCACGTTTTGCCAGAGCTTAGCTTTGCCCGATGCTTTATGAATACGCTACAGTGCGAGGCTATGGACAATCCCGTTATCAAAGTGGCAGATATCGTGGCACCCGCCCGTTGTGTGGTCTTCGACAAGGACGGAACCCTGATCGATTTCCACGCCATCTGGGGGCCCAGACTCGCCAGAGGTGCCACGGCACTTGCTGAGGCCGCAGACCTTGGCGATGAGTTTCTGACGCACCTGTATCGTGCAGCGGGCTATGACCCCGACAACGGCATGACATCGGGACAGGGGCCCCTTGCCACAGCGCCGCTGCACCAGTTCACAGTGATTGCGGCGAGCGTGGTTTATCAGCACGGCATTATCTGGGACAGAGCGCTCGAACTCAGCCAAAACTACATCGGCGAGGCGATGACAACCAAACCCGCGGCAGGGGAAATCATTCCCAAAGGTGCCGTCACCCAATCTCTGCAACGACTCAAGGACGCAGACATTCGGACCGCCATCGCCACCACTGACAATCGATCCGCGACCGAAGCGATGATCGGCACACTCGGTCTTGCACCATTCTTTGCTGACATCAGGTGCGGTGACGACGCCGGTCCCGTCAAGCCCGATACCGCCGTTCTCGAAAACATTGCGATGGGGTTCAAGCTGACGGTTGCGGATCTCATCATGGTCGGTGACACGGTGAGTGATCTCGCGATGGCGCGCAAGGCAGGCGCTGCGCTTTGTGTTGGAGTGACGGGCGGCGCGGGCAGTGTTGCGCAGTTACAACCGCACGCTGACGTGCTGATTGAGGATATCGGACAGATCCGCCCTGCTTGAGCAAACTAGTCCGGCTGACGCAAAAAACGTTCCTGGGTGACGGACTCGATGGCACCTGGCCTTACAGCACGAACCCGGTGAATAGCAGTATCCGCATCATGGCCCGCCATCATCAGAAGCCGTGCCGCCACGGTTCCGGTTCGGCCCAGCCCGGCCGCGCAATGCAGCAGAATACGACCTCCCTGACTCACTAAACCAAACCACTGGCCCAATAGGGAGTCTTCTTCCGCCTCATCAGAGGGCGCTGAAAGATCCCTGATAGAATGATGCTGCCACTGAAATCTTCTTTCAAACTCTTTGGGCAGGTGGGCCACCCCCAGAACATCAAATTCATGCAGTTCAACAAGGGAGATCACCAAATCGGGCTGCCACTCGCTGACCATTGCCAGATCTTCGGAAAGATCTCTGGGGCGATGAACGCCATCATTATGCTGCTCAATCCGTCCGGGACAACAGCACATACCCACTACACCGCCGCCATCTCCCAGCGTAACCGTATTGATCTCCAAAGGCGCACCGGGGGACTGCATTAGAGAATGAGTTACCAGGATCCCGTGTTAGACATGGATAGCCAAGGTTCGGCCGGAGGTAGAGCCTCACCTTTTTGCAGCAGTTCAACCGAGATGCCGTCCGGAGAACGGACAAAAGCCATACGGCCATCCCGTGGCGGACGGTTGATGATCACGCCCTCCGCCATCAAGTGCCGGCAGAGATCGTAGATATCCTCTACCTCGTAGGCCAGGTGTCCAAAATTTCGCCCGCCGCCATAATCTTCTGGGTCCCAGTTAAAGGTTAACTCCACCTGGGCGGACTCATCACCAGGGGCCGCAAGAAAAACATTCGTGAAGCGTCCTTTGGGCTCATCGTAGCGACGCAGTTCAACCAGACCCAGCTTTGCGCAGTAAAAATCCAGCGACGCATCAAGGTCCTTGACCCTGACCATGGTGTGAAGGTATTTCATACGTTTCCTTGTTTTCTGTTGTCCTGCGTTTCTGCCGGTGTGCTTGTCTACTTTGCCACAGCGACTCGCCAGGGCTGCTTTCCTAGCGATCCAAGCTGACTTGTCGCGTTTCGCGGTGTCTGGCCAGGGCCAGCTGGATCAATTCATCGATCAGGGCAGGATAGGCAATGCCGCTCGCCTGCCAGAGCCGGGGATACATACTGATGGGCGTAAAACCGGGCATGGTGTTGATCTCGTTCAAGAAAATTTTGCCAGAAGAAGTCATAAGGAAATCAACACGTCCGAGACCGGCACAGTCGATCGAGCGAAACGCATCCACCGACATTCTCTGAATCTCGGCACTGATCGACTCCGGCAGTTCTGCCGGCACAATCAATTGGGAGCGGTCATCAATATATTTGGTGGTGTAGTCATAGAACTCGGCGCCGGGAATGATCTCACCGATGACAGAGGCTTTGGGCTCATCATTGCCCAACACAGCGCATTCGAGTTCCCGTGCGTTTTCTACCGAAGCCTCCACCATTATCTTTAGATCGTAACGTGCAGCAAGGTCTATAGCGCTCTCAAGCGACTGGGTGTCATCCACCTTTGAAATGCCGATACTGGAGCCGAGGTTCACCGGCTTGACGAACAGCGGATAGCGTAGTTTGGCTTCGATATCTTCAAGCATGCCCTGACGGTCGACGTTCCACGCGCTACGACGAATCACCAGGTAATCTGTCTGACGCAGTCCAGCCTGAGCAAAGACTGCTCGGGCCAACTCTTTATCCATCCCTACCGCGGATGCGGCTATTCCCGCTCCCACGTACGCGACATCGGCCAGCTCGAGCAGGCCCTGCACAGACCCGTCTTCCCCGCGAGGCCCGTGCAACAGAGGGAACACCACGTCGAAAGCAGCACTGCCCACAGGGTTGCCGTCCAGCGCCACCAGGTCACGGTGACCAGCGCCCAACTGGACGGGCAAGCCGCTGTCGTCTGAAACCACGCTCTGTTCCAGCAGAGAGGCGTCCCCATCCTCGAGAAACCACTGCCCCGTCCGGGCGATCCCGGCCAGGATCACTTCATACTTGGCGGCATCAATTGCCCGGTACACCGACCGTGCGGAGACCACCGACACCTCATGCTCGGCGGACTGGCCGCCGAACACCAATAGGACTCGGGTCTTACTCATGCCGGGGGATGCCGAACATTTTCACTGACCCTCAACCCCGGATTAGGCGAGGGCATCCTGCGCGTGCTCCGAGATATGGGCCTCGACATAGTCTGAGAAGATTTGTCGAGTCTGGCGGGTCACCTCACCACCGCCCACCGGAAATTCAAGGCGTTCGCCTTCAAGCAGTGTCAGCGAGACCACTGGCATTACCTCTCGCGTGGCGCTGGTAATAAAACACTCAGTCGCATCAAGCAGTTCATTGACGTGCACATCTTCTTCAAAACTTTCCATCTCGGCAGCTTTAAGTGCGCGATGCACGTGTTTCTTGGTCAATCCTTTGAGGTTCCCGGATCCTGGCGTTACCAGTCTGCCGCGGATCAGGAACCAGACATTGCTGTTCGCAGCTTCCGTAACAAAACCATCGCGGTTCAACATCACGCAATCATCGGCCCCGGCTTCTCTCGCCTCAGTCAGCCCCATAATATTGTTCAGATAGTTTCCGCCTTTGATGTTGGGGTCGAGAGAATTCACGGGATTACGCCGAACATTGGGAATCGCCATGCTGACCCCCCGCTCGTAGAAAACCGGATTCCACGATGGCAAAGCCTTCACGATGATGACGTACCGGGTCTTGAGACTCGGATCAGGGTAGAGGTCAACGGCCCCCTCTCCCCGGGTGATCTGATAACGCACATAGGCATCTGATTCGTGGGAAACGCCTGCCTCGATGGCTGTCCGGCGAATCTCCTCCAGAAGCTGCGCTCGAGACTGGCTGATCTGCATTTGAATCAGCTGGGCGGAATTCTCAAGACGCGCAAAATGGTCTTCAAGGAAGAGCGGCACAGCCCGATAGGTTCGAAACACCTCATACACCGAGTCTCCGTAAAGAAACCCCCGATCAAGAACTGGGATCGTCGCTTTGTCTGCCGCAGAAATAGTGCCATCGACATTGGCGGTAGAGATGATCATCGGCAAGCACCCTCTCCTTGGGTGGGTAACGTTTCTATAATCTTGTTTGTCATCGGACGTTTGCGCGTTGTGCCCTTATGGAAGCCGTTATCATACCGCTCTTTCCTTTGCGGCTTGTGCAGACCCGAGCGCTGTCCGAGACGATAAAGTGCGCAATCAAAACGATCCTGTAGGCCGCTGGGGAGGGTCAGCCTCTCTAAGGATTTTACTCACTCCTACTCTATGTCGATCTCTCAAATTCTAAACAACGGCCATCTGGGGCTGGCGAGATCTGCGTGCCTTCTGGGCGGCGCGCTTTGGGGCGCCTACTGGATTCCTCTCAGACATCTCGACGTCGCCGGTTTTTCCGGAACACTCGCGGCAGGACTGGTCCACACCATCCCAGCGCTGATTCTCGTGCCGCTGATGATCTTTCGATACCAGAGCGTTCGTCGAGGGGGGATTGCGCTGCAGGCGACGGGCGCCGCGATGGGATTGGCTCTTTTGCTGTATTCAACCGCGTTTCTCTACACCGACGTGATCCGCGCCACCCTGCTTTATTACCTCACCCCGGTTTGGGGTGCGCTTATCGCAAGGGTCTGGCTTTTTGAGAAAATTTCGGTCGATCGGGTATTCGGAGTTGCTCTGGGCTTCGCTGGAATGCTGGTGATTTTAAATGTGGATGAGGGCATCCCCCTGCCGAAAAATCCCGGTGACTGGATGGG